>ENA-UPSA01000126-UPSA01000126.1-bioreactor-metagenome-genome-assembly--contig:-NODE-126-length-122283-cov-11.703456_pt1 | contig 122283 bp, 119 predicted proteins | sample MGYA00238183_ERZ773288 | MGnify/ENA primary metagenome ERZ773288 (study PRJEB29028, sample SAMN07631243) | bioreactor metagenome | isolation source: Switchgrass digestor | place: USA: Dartmouth... | reverse complement strand
TCAATTGGTAGAGCAGCTGATTTGTAATCAGCAGGTTGCGGGTTCGAGTCCCATCGTCGGCTCCAACCTTGAGGCCCTCTGGATGAGCTCCGAAGGGCCTCTCTACATTCACAAGCGCACGTGATTTTGTTGACAAAGGCAAACGCCCTTGCTATAATGTAGGAGCAGCTTGCGGGGATCCGTCACGGGGCCATATTCAATCGGAGTTGAGGATAGCCTCAGTCCAGGTTTCCTCGCCCCCGAGTCTGCTCTGGCCGAAACAGCACGACCACGGAGGGGTGCCCGAGTGGTTAAAGGGGGCAGACTGTAAATCTGTTGGCGCACGCCTACGCTGGTTCGAATCCAGCCCCCTCCACCAGAGCTGTCAGGCCTCGTGCGGCCGAGTCAAATAAGTTCTGAGGCGAGCGGGAATAGCTCAGTTGGCTAGAGCATCAGCCTTCCAAGCTGAGGGTCGCGGGTTCGAATCCCGTTTCCCGCTCCAACCGCGTCTCGCTTTATTGTGCCCCTGTAGCTCAGCAGGTAGAGCGCATCCATGGTAAGGATGAGGTCACCGGTTCAATCCCGGTCGGGGGCTCCACATTATCTAAACCTAACCGAGACTCTTCTTCGCGCAGTGCAGACTAGCTTTAGGTCGAGGTTTTGCTTTGCATCGAGATTTTTTTGTACACTGGTTTTCCCCTCAGCGCTCTGGAGAGGAGACAAGGTTGTCAAGTTTAGAGCTGCTCTTCAATCGCAGCCATAGTCACAAGGGGGAAGAAGGATGGCCAAGCAGAAGTTTGAGAGGACGAAGCCGCATGTGAATGTGGGGACCATAGGGCATGTAGACCATGGTAAGACGACATTGACGTCTGCGATAACGAAGGTTTTGGCTAGTGCTGGGTTAGCGCAGCCGAAGAAGTTTGAGGAGATTGACAATGCGCCTGAGGAGCGGGCTAGAGGTGTTACGATAGCTACGCAGCATGTAGAGTATGAGACGTTCAAGCGGCATTATGCGCATGTAGACTGTCCTGGGCATGCGGACTATGTGAAGAACATGATAACCGGAGCTGCTCAGATGGATGGAGCGATACTGGTGGTATCGGCAGCTGACGGGCCTATGCCGCAGACGAGGGAGCACATATTGTTGGCGAAGCAGGTAGGGGTTCCGTATATAGTAGTATTCATGAACAAGGTAGACATGGTAGATGATCCTGAGTTACTTGAGCTGGTAGAGCTAGAGGTTAGGGATTTGCTATCGAACTATGAGTTTCCTGGGGATGAGATACCGGTAGTTAAGGGATCAGCGCTTCGTGCTATGGAATGTGCTTGTGGGAAGCGTGAGTGCGATGCATGCGGTCCTATATGGGAACTGATGAATGCGGTAGATGAATATATACCGACGCCGCAGCGAGAAGTAGACAAGCCGTTCCTGATGCCGATAGAGGACGTATTTTCGATTACTGGGCGAGGGACGGTTGTTACTGGTAGGGTAGAGAGAGGATCGATCAAGCCTGGGGCAGAGGTAGAGATAGTTGGGTTGTCGCCTGAGAGTCGGAAGACGGTAGTGACAGGCGTAGAGATGTTCCGGAAGACGATGGACGAGGCAGTAGCAGGGGACAACATAGGATGTCTTTTGAGGGGGATAGACAAGGACGAGGTAGAGAGGGGCCAGGTATTGGCGAAGCCTGGGACAGTAACTCCGCACACAATGTTCAAGGGACAGGTATACGTATTGACGAAGGAGGAGGGCGGAAGGCACAGTCCATTCTTCAGCGGGTATAGGCCACAGTTCTACTTCAGGACGACGGACGTGACAGGGACGATCAAGTTGCCAGAGGGAGTAGAGATGGTAATGCCTGGCGACAACGTAGAGTTGGAGATAGAGCTGATCACGCCGATAGCGATGGAGGAAGGGCAGAGGTTTGCAATTCGTGAAGGCGGCAAGACAATCGGCGCCGGAGTTGTAACCACGATCATTAAGTAAGGTAGCCAAGAGGACGCAGGCCGCAAAGCCTGCGTCCTAGCGGTTGGTTTACTTTCTGGCCCTGCTATTGGCGGCTTCAGCCGCCGCAGTCTTTTATTGACACTCCCTTTGAAGTATGATAAGGTGTATAAGTGACTGTATTCGGCCAAGTGGGGCCTGCCGTTGAGACGCCGGGAGGTTCATGCAATGCGAGACGTAATTACCCTTCAGTGCAGTGAATGCAAGCAGCGAAACTATCGTACTACGAAGAATAAGAAGACCCACGCCGACAGGCTGGAACTCAGGAAGTACTGCAGGTTCTGCAGGACTCATACCGTCCACAGAGAGACCAGGTAAGGATGTGAATGCGATGGCCGTCTCCGATACGAACAAGAACCGACCTGGGTTTGGCGCGAGAGTCGGCAGGTTCCTCAAGGATGTTCGCTCCGAGCTCCGAAAGGTCGTGTGGCTTAATCGAAAGGAGCTTACGTCGTATACAGCAATCGTGCTGGTTGCGGTTGCCGTTGTTGCCGTATACATCGGAGTAATTGACCTCTTGGTTCGTGCATTGCTCGAACTTGCGCTCGGTTAGAACGTGCAGAGGCGCTTAGGTTAGGTTTTGAATAGGATGGCTGTTCTATGCAGGAAAAGAATTGGTACGTCATCCATACCTATTCAGGATACGAGAACAAGGTAAAGGCGAACCTGGAGAAGCGTGTTCGCACCATGGAGAAGGAAGACAAGATCTTCCGAATCGTCGTTCCTGTAGAGGATGAGTATGAGATTAAGGACGGCAAGAAGCGCGTCATTCAGAAGAAGAAATTCCCCGGGTACGTTCTTGTCGAAATGATTATGAGCGACGATTCGTGGTATGTTGTGCGAAACACGCCGGGAGTGACCGGATTCGTCGGCTCAGGCAACAAACCGATTCCGTTGAGCCAGGAAGAGGTTGAGATGATCCTCAAGGGGACAGGCGCCGATGAAGCCAAGCCCAAAGTCCAGTTCTCTGTCGGTGAGCATGTCAAAGTGATCGGCGGGCCATTTCAGGACTTCACCGGCACTATCGACGGAGTTGATCCTGATAGGGCCAAGTTGAGGGTCCTTGTATCCTTGTTCGGCCGGGAGACGCCGGTAGAGCTAGACTATGTTCAGGTGGAGAAGCTATAGGCTTCTCTCAGGAGGTATGTTTTCATGGCCAGGAAGGTTACTGCTGTGGTTAAACTCCAGTTGACAGCCGGGAAGGCAACTGCAGCCCCACCTGTGGGCCCGGCCCTTGCTCAGCACGGAGTTAACATAATGGAGTTTATTAAGTCATTCAATGAAAAGACAGCGTCCATGGCTGGCGAAGTCTGTCCTGTTGAGGTTACTATCTATGAGGACCGCTCGTTCACCTATGTATTGAAGACGCCCCCTGCTGCGTATCTACTGCGCAAGGCAGCCGGTATTGAGAAAGGCTCCAGCGCTCCCAATCGGGAGAAGGTCGCAAAGGTGACGAAAGAACAAGTGATGGAGATAGCAAGGATTAAGCTCCCGGATTTGAATACTACGGACATCGAGGCTGCGGCGCGCATGATTATGGGTACCGCCCGCAGCATGGGTATAGTTGTAGAGGGCTAGGACGCATTGGCCGACCCTAATGTGGGAGGATCGTACAGGCGAATCCGCTAGCACCACAAGGAGGTTGTTTGTCATGGCTAAGAGAGGGAAAAGATATCTAGAAGCACGTAAGCTAATAGATAGGCAGAAGTTGTACTCGCCCGAGGAGGGCATCGAACTCGTTAAGAAGACCGCGACTGCTAAGTTTGACGAGACGATCGAAGCCCATATCCGCCTTGGCGTTGATCCCAGGCACGCAGATCAGCAGGTGCGAGGAGCCGTTCTCTTGCCGAACGGCACCGGCAAGACCGTCAGGGTGCTTGTATTTGCTAAGGGCGAAAAGGCTGATGAGGCTCGACGAGCCGGCGCGGATTATGTCGGAGCAGAGGACCTAGCCGCGAAGATCCAGAACGGTTGGATGGACTTTGATGTCTCGGTTGCAACGCCGGATATGATGGGCATTGTCGGCCGTCTCGGTAGGATATTGGGTCCTCGGGGACTTATGCCCAATCCCAAAGCAGGGACTGTAACCTTTGAGATTGAGAAGGCCGTTCGAGAAATTAAGGCCGGTAAAGTCGAGTTTAGGGCCGACAGGTCCGGAATTGTCCACGTTTCTATCGGGAAGGCATCGTTTGATGTGAATGCCTTAGCTCAGAACTTCCGAGCTTTGATGGATGCTATAATTAGGGCAAAGCCGGCCGGAGCCAAGGGACAGTATCTCAAGAGTGTAGCCATTTCGGCTGCTATGGGTCCCGGCATAAAGCTCAATCCTGCCCAGGTAGCAGCGTTTGCGGCTGAACGCGATGTTGAGTAACGCCTGCTTGGGGGTACAGAGCTGCAGTTCAGTGAGGGATATGTGACATAAACTGTTATATATTGATGTAATTAGCTGACCAGAGACAGCAGGTGGACGTTTCTTAAACGCTCGCTGATAATGCGGGGGCCTGCCGAGGTACAGCGGCGTTCTTGCAATGATTCTGTTGCATCGATAGCCGAGGCCTCCCTGTGTCAGGGAGGCCTCTTTACGTAGTTAGATTCTTGCACAAAGGAGGTGGGACAGAATGCCCAATCCTGAGAAGGAGGCTATTGTGGAGTCGATTCGAGAGAGATTAGAGCGGGCGACCGTCTGCGTTCTTACGGATTATCGGGGTCTCAATGTCCAAGAGGTCACCGAGCTCCGCAAGCGGTTCAGAGAAGCCGGCGTGGAGTATAAGGTTCTTAAGAACACATTGACGCGGTTGGCTGCCCAAAAGGCGGGTATTGTGGGCCTCGATCGGTACTTAGAGGGGCCGCTGGCGGTTGCGTTCGGTTACAATGATCCGGTTGCACCTGCCAAGGTAATCTTCGCTTTTTCGAAAGACCACAAGAATCTCGAGGTTAAGGCCGGAATACTGCAAGGTAAGGTTATCGATGCAGCCGGAGTTAAGGCGTTAGCTGATCTTCCCGGCCGCGAGCAGCTGCTTGCTATGGTGCTCAGGGCAGTACAAAGTCCGCTTTATGGGCTTGTTAACGTGCTTCAGGGCAACCTGCGTAATCTGGTGTATGCCGTTGACGCCGTGCGTAGGCAGAAACAAGCTGCCGGCGCGTGAGCCGTTCGGTGAAATATTCGTCTATACAGGAGGAGAGCAAAGTGACTATACAGGAAATTGTTGAAGCGATTGAGAAGATGACAGTGCTGGAGCTTTCAGAACTAGTTAAGGCTATCGAGGACAGGTTTGGCGTAAGCGCAGCAGCTCCGGTTGTCGCTGCCGGTCCGGTTGCTGCAGGCGCTCCGGCTCCTGCTGAAGCTGCAGAGGAGAAGACCTCATTCGACGTGATTCTGGTCTCAGCAGGCGCTAAGAAGATTCCAGTCCTGAAGGTAGTAAGGGAGATTACCGGCCTTGGTTTGAAGGAGGCAAAGGACCTGGTTGACAACGCTCCGAAGCCGGTTAAGGAGGGTGTTAGCAAGGAAGAGGCTGCCGATATTAAGGCAAAGCTCGAAGAGGCCGGTGCCGAGGTCGAGATCAAGTAGGCCGTCCGAGTATCTTCTCAAACGGTAGTGCAGTCGAGGCTTCTGGCATTTTGCCGGGGGCCTTTTTTTGCTTGACAGGCCATTGTGTGTGTGGTAGCATTATAAAATGTCATGACTCGCAGTATAACTCCGGGTGCGGAACCTTGTGCCTTGGACTAGTGATTCTTGGACTGTTTCACACATGGAGTGGCGATAAAAGTTTTCACCGTATACACACCCTCACAATCCATATCCTGTCGAGACAGCTTGAGCGAGGCTTTGAGGCTATAGCCGACTGGCCTTGCTTTTCGTCATGTCTTGGTGGCCTGGTTCACACTCTGGCGTCAATTCCGTAGGGAGGCAGGAGTGATAGTCGATATGGCATACACCATAAAGGCCGGACGCAGGGAGCGCCTCAACTTCGGCAAGATCGCCGAACCACTGGAACTCCCGAACCTTATCGAGATACAGCTGAAGTCCTACCAGGATTTCCTCAACGAGAAGCTCGACGAAACCTTCCGAGATATTTCGCCTATCCAGGACTTTACAGGTAATCTCGTGCTCGAATTCATCGGCCACAGTCTCGGAGAGCCGAAGTACTCTGTTGAGGAATGCAAGGAGCGGGACGTCACGTACGCTGCTCCGCTTAAGGTTCTAGTCCGCTTGATCAACAAGGAGACCGGCGAGGTAAAAGAACAAGAGGTCTTCATGGGTGATTTCCCTCTTATGACAGAAAGGGGTACCTTCATCATTAATGGTGCCGAGAGGGTTATTGTCAGCCAGCTAGTCCGCTCTCCCGGCGTGTACTACGACAGGACAATTGATCCGAGCGGCAAGGTCTTGTATTCTGCAAGCATTATACCGAATCGCGGGGCCTGGTTGGAGTTTGAGGTAGATGCCAATTCTGCTATGTACGTCCGGATAGACCGGACCCGTCGTGTGCCGGCTACTGTGCTAGTGCGTGCTCTCGGTTTGGGAGACGACGCCCAGATTCTTGAGTTTTTTGGGGAAAGCGAGTGCATAAGAAGCACGTTGGAGCGAGACAACACCGACAGTGAGGACGAAGCACTGATTGAGATATACAAGCGTCTCCGTCCCGGCGAGCCACCGACTGCGGATAGCGCTCGCAGCCTGTTTGAAGCTCTCTTTTTTGATCCGAAGAGGTACGACCTTGCATCAGTTGGAAGATATAAGATTAACAAGAAGCTTGACTTTGGAGAGCGACTCTTCGGTTGTGTGCTGCATTCAGACTTGGTAGACGAGCAGACCGGTGAGGTCTTGCTGGAGGCACAGACTAAGGTTACCCGAGACCTTGTGCAGAAGATCAACGAATGGGCACGGGCCAGAAGGGTAAAGCACGCTTATATTTATGGCAAGAACGGCGATATATTGAAAATAATCTCTAACGGGTATCCGGACAAGGATGCTAAGACCATCCTCAAGGAAGACATTCTTGCAGCTATAAATTACCTGATTACGCTGACGGCCGGCCATGGAGAGACAGATGACATAGATCATCTGGGCAATAGACGGGTTAAATCTGTGGGCGAGCTGCTCCAGAACCAGTTTAGGATAGGCCTGTCGAGGATGGAGCGGGTGATCAAGGAACGGATGACCATCCAGGACGTGGATGTGATCACTCCTCAAGCGCTGATCAATATCAGGCCGATTGTTGCCGCGATAAAAGAGTTCTTTGGAAGCAGCCAGTTGTCCCAGTTCATGGATCAGCCCAACCCTCTTGCTGAGTTGACTCACAAGCGTAGGTTGAGCGCGTTGGGTCCCGGTGGTCTCAGCAGGGACAGGGCCGGTTATGAGGTCCGAGACGTTCACCATTCTCACTACGGGAGAATGTGCCCGATCGAGACCCCTGAAGGCCCCAACATCGGTCTTATTGGTTCGCTGTGCACATATGCTAGAGTTAACGAGTATGGGTTTATCGAGACCCCATACAGAAAAGTAGTAAATGGCAGGGTTACGGACGAAATCGTCTATATGACTGCAGACGAAGAAGATAAATACAATATTGCCCAGGCAAATGAGCCGCTTCAACCTGATGGCACGTTTGTCGCTGAACGTGTAACTGCGCGGTACAGGGATCAGGTTATCGTGGTTCCCCGTGAGCAGATCGAATACATGGACGTATCGCCGAAGCAGATCGTCAGCGTTGCAGCGTCGCTGATTCCTTTCCTTGAGCACGATGATGCCGGACGGGCACTAATGGGTTCGAACATGCAGCGTCAAGCGGTTCCCCTCTTGAGAACCGAGGCTCCTTTGGTAGGAACTGCAATGGAGGCTAGGGCCGCAGAGGACTCGGGAGTAATGGTAATTGCCAAGCACTCGGGAGTTGTGCGGAGGGTGACCGCGACCGAAATCGTTGTCCAGAGAGACACCGGAGAAATCGACACCTACAAGCTAATCAAGTTTGCGCGCTCGAACCAGGGTACGTGTATCAATCAGAAGCCGGTTGTCAAGAAGGGCGAGAGGGTCAAGGCCGGCGATGTGTTGGCAGACGGGCCTTCCACGAACAATGGCGAACTGGCGCTCGGTAGAAATGTGCTGGTCGCGTTTATGCCTTGGGAAGGGTACAACTACGAAGACGCAATCTTGATCAGCGAGCGACTAGTGAAGGATGACGTATTCACTTCTATTCACATAGAAGAGTACGAATGCGAGGCTCGAGACACTAAGTTAGGCCCCGAGGAGATTACTCGAGACATACCCAATGTCGGGGAGGATGCTCTGAAGGACCTCGACGAGCGAGGCGTGATACGGATTGGAGCAGAGGTTAAGCCTGGAGATATTCTCGTAGGCAAAGTCACACCTAAAGGTGAGACTGAGTTAACAGCTGAAGAGCGCTTACTCAGGGCCATATTTGGCGAGAAAGCTAGAGAGGTCAGAGACTCATCGCTTCGCGTGCCCCACGGTGAGTCCGGCCGGGTCGTGGCCGTTCATGTTTTCTCGCGGGAGAACGGCGATGAACTCGGACCTGGAATCAACAAGCTGGTGCGCGTGTTTGTCGCTCAAAAGCGGAAGATCGCCGAAGGCGACAAGATGGCCGGTAGACATGGAAATAAGGGTGTCATCTCTAAGATTCTGCCCGAGGAGGATCTGCCGTTCTTGCCTGATGGTACCCCTGTGGATATTGTACTCAATCCGTTGGGCGTTCCTGGACGTATGAACATCGGGCAGATTCTTGAGACTCACCTCGGATGGGCTGCTAAAGAGCTTGGGATCTACGTGGCCAGCCCGGTGTTTGATGGTGCACAGGAAGATGAGATAAAGGATCTTCTGGAGAAGGCCGGACTTCCAAGAAGCGGCAAGACAATCCTGTATGATGGCCGAACCGGCGAACCTTTTGATTCGGAGATAACGGTCGGTTGGGCATATATGATGAAACTGCATCACCTGGTTGATGACAAGATTCATGCCCGATCCACCGGACCTTACAGCCTGGTTACTCAGCAGCCGCTCGGCGGCAAGGCTCAGTTTGGCGGTCAGAGATTCGGGGAGATGGAAGTCTGGGCGTTGGAGGCCTACGGTGCTGCTTACAGCCTTCAGGAAATGCTCACGGTCAAGTCGGATGACGTGGTTGGCAGGGTGAAGACTTACGAGGCGATCGTCAAGGGTGAAAACGTGCCCGAACCTGGAGTTCCTGAGTCGTTTAAGGTGCTCATCAAGGAACTTCAGAGCCTTGGATTGGACGTCCGCGTCTTGGATCAGGATAACGAAGAGATCGAGATCGGTGAGGACGCGGAGGGTGATGACGATGTTGACGACGAGTTGGCGATTGGAATTCCTAGTCGAGTAGCCTCAAGAACTCCTGAGTTAAGAAAACGCCGCGATGAAGTGGCATCTGACGCAGAGGAAGAAGAGGCAGAGGAAGAAGAGAAGGAAGACTCAGAGGATGAAGGTGTCCCCGCAGCTGCTTTGACCGAGGATGGTGGCGAAGTCGCCCACGCAGAGGATACCTCTGCTGGACCGAAAGATGATGAGGTGCTTGGCGGCGACGACTCGGTTGAGGGCGAGGAGGAGCCTTTGGATGACGTAGACAACATCGATGAGTTGGATGACGAGGTCGGATTTGAATCCGATGAAGAGGACGAACCCATGGATGAAGACGAGAGTTATACTCGAAGGAGACGTTGGCCTCGATCCGATGAAGATGAGGACGAGGACGACTATGACTATGATGATGACGATGAGGATCTTTACGGTGACGAGTCTGACGAAATAGATGACCTATATGACGAGTCCGATGACGATGTGGACGACGATGACTGAGCCGCCGGAGGAGGAGAGTTCTGTGCTCGATATCAATAACTTCGGTGCCATAAGGATCGGTTTGGCCTCCCCTGAGCAGATCCGCGCGTGGTCCAGCGGAGAGGTCAAGAAACCAGAGACGATTAACTACCGAACTTTAAAGCCCGAGCGAGAGGGCCTATTCTGCGAAAAGATCTTTGGCCCGACCAGGGATTGGGAGTGCCACTGTGGCAAATACAAGAGAGTTCGCTACAAGGGGGTAGTCTGTGAGCGCTGCGGAGTCGAGGTAACTAGGTCGAAGGTCAGGCGCGAGCGCCTAGGCCACATAGAGCTTGCTGCTCCTGTGTCTCATATATGGTATTTCAAAGGTATCCCGAGCAAGATGGGATTGCTGCTCGACATGTCTCCTCGCGCCCTGGAAAAGGTTCTCTACTTTGCAGCCTATGTCGTCATAGATCCGGGTGACACCGGCTTGGCGAAGTATCAACTTCTGACTGAGAGCGAGTATCGTGAAGCCCGTGAAAAGTACGGCGACGCGTTCCAGGCCGGTATGGGAGCTGAAGCCATTAAGCAGCTTTTGAAAGAGATTGACCTCGACAAGCTGGCGAAGTCGCTCCGCGATGAGCTTTCTAAGGTAACCGGTCAGAGGAGGATTCGTGCTATTCGGCGCCTTGAGGTAGTAGAGGCGTTCAGAAGATCCGGAAATCGGCCTGAGTGGATGATTCTCGATGTAATTCCGGTGATCCCTCCAGATCTCCGGCCGATGGTTCAGTTGGACGGTGGCCGGTTTGCCACGTCAGACTTGAATGATCTGTATAGGCGGGTTATCAACCGGAACAACCGCCTCAAGCGCCTGCTAGAGCTTGAAGCTCCTGACATCATTGTCAGGAACGAAAAGCGCATGCTTCAGGAGGCCGTGGATGCGCTGATTGACAACGGCCGCAGAGGGCGTCCGGTCACCGGACCGGGCAATAGGCCGTTGCGATCTCTTAGCGATATGTTGAAAGGCAAGCAAGGAAGATTCCGTCAGAATCTCCTTGGAAAGCGGGTCGACTACTCCGGTCGTTCCGTTATTGTCGTCGGGCCCCAGCTGAAACTGCATCAATGCGGGCTTCCGAAAGAAATGGCTCTTGAGCTGTTCAAGCCTTTTGTCATGAAGAAGCTCGTCGATGAGGGCTTTGCTCATAATATCAAGAGCGCCAAGCGGATGGTCGAGCGGGCCGATAGCAGGGTTTGGGATGTTCTTGAGGATGTTATTCAGGAGCATCCTGTGCTGCTGAACCGCGCACCGACGCTGCACAGGCTCGGAATACAGGCATTTGAGCCCGTGTTGGTTGAAGGCCGTGCTATTCAGATTCATCCGCTCGTGTGCCAGGCGTATAACGCAGACTTTGATGGCGACCAGATGGCTGTGCACGTGCCGCTATCTGCCGAAGCCCAGGCTGAAGCGCGTTTGTTGATGCTGTCTGTGAACAATATCCTTTCGCCTGCTCACGGCAGCCCGCTGGCTCGACCGACCCATGATATGGTCCTTGGCTCTTACTATATGACTATCGAGCGTCGGGGGGATCGCGGCGAGGGCAGAGTGTTTTCCAGCCCGGAAGAGGCAGTTAAGGCTTACGAAGAGGGCCAGATAAGCCTCCAGGCTAGGATTGCCGTGAGAATGCCGGATGAAAAACACATTCCCGGCGTCGAAGGTAAGAACAGACGAATCATAACGACTCTGGGACGCATCTTGTTTAATGAGATATTCCCTAATGACTTCCCATATATTGACAGTGCGGTTCCCGGTGCGCTTCACGGCGAAGTGACAATTCCTGTGCTCAAGAGAGGAGTCTCTGTGCTCGAGCAGATAAAGGAGATTCCCGTCGGTGAGCCTGTTGGCGATAAGTTCCTGTCTTTGGTCGTTGGAGAATGCCAGAGAAGGTATGGCAATGCAAGAGTCGCCGAGATATTGAACTCTATGAAAGCAGTGGGCTTCAAGTATGCTACCAGATCTGGCACTAGCGTCTCAATTGATGACATGGTCGTGCCTCCGAACAAAGCCGAGATCCTGAGGGAGGCCGAAGAGAAAATCGCCATACTCGATAACCAGCTTAAGAAAGGCCTTATTACTGCCGAGGAGAAGTATCAGCTAGACATAAGCATATGGAACGATGCAACTGATACAATGCAGAAGGCCATGATCGACAATCTCGATCCGTTTAACCCAGTTTTCATGATGGCGATATCGGGTGCTCGTGGTAACTTCACTCAGCTAAGACAGTTGGCGGGTATGAGGGGTCTTGTCAATGACCCGTCAGGGCGGACAATGGATATGCCTATTAAAGCCAACTTCCGTGAAGGCCTAACGGTTCTCGAATACTTCATGTCGACGCACGGAACTCGAAAGGGTCTTGCGGATACAGCCTTGAGAACTGCAGACTCCGGTTACCTGACTCGTAGGCTCGTTGACGTTGCGCAGGATGTGATAGTCCGAGAAAGGGACTGTGGCACAGACGAGGGCATCGAGGTCACGGCTATTTACGATGATGATACCTTAATCGAGAGCCTTGCAGATCGACTGAAGGGCCGCGTGGCTATGGAGGATGTTGTTGACGAGCAGACGGGGAAGGTGATTGTGAGGAAGAACCAGCTGATCGACGAGGATGCCGCGCGAGCTATCGAGCGAAGCGGCCGCAAGAAGGTCAAGATCAGATCGGTTCTTACCTGCCGTACCCGACACGGAGTATGTCAGATGTGCTACGGTAGGAACTTGGCTACCGGCCAGCTGGTCGATATTGGTGAGGCTGTCGGCATCATCGCAGCGCAGTCAATTGGAGAGCCGGGTACTCAGTTGACAATGAGAACTTTCCATACCGGCGGAGTAGCGGTGGAGGATATAACGCGCGGTCTTCCGAGAGTAGAGGAGCTGTTTGAAGCTCGCAAGCCTAAAGGCCAGGCAGTGATCAGCGAGATTGCGGGCAAAGTGTCGGTTACTGAGACTAAGGGTTCTAGGAAGATCACCGTCACCGCGGAAGACGGAGAGGAGCGGACCTACTCAGTGCCGTACGGAGCCCGCGTTGAGGTGAAGGAGGGCGAAGTAGTCGCTCCGGGTACCAGGTTGACGGAAGGGTCGATTAATCCACACGATCTTCTCAAGATCGGTGGGACCGACGCTGTTAGGAAGTACCTCGTTGAAGAAGTTCAGGACGTGTACAGGTCTCAAGGCGTGACAATCAATGATAAGCATATTGAAGTCATCGCACGTCAGATGCTCAAGAAGGTTCGGTGCGAAGATCCTGGCGACACCGACCTGCTGCCGGGTGGATTGGTCGATCTGTTTGAATTCGAGGATGCCAATCGCACTGCAATAGAAGCCGGTAAGAAACCTGCTGAAATGAGACGGGTGATTCTCGGCATTACCAAGGCGTCGTTGGCTACCGACAGCTTCTTGTCTGCAGCCTCGTTCCAGGAAACGACGAGAAACCTGACAGATGCGGCAGTCAAGGGCAAACGAGATCCGTTGATCGGATTGAAAGAGAATGTGATCATCGGCAAGCTCATCCCGGCAGGCACCGGAATGCCGCGTTACTCGAACCTCAAGGTCGTAGTCGCGGGACAGTCTTCGGAACCTGAAGGCGAGGAGAAGGCATCTGAGGAAGTTGCCGGCGCCCGGGAGTCAGAGGCGGTCAGCACCGCAGCTTTCGGCGGAGGTAGCTCAGAAGACGCAGCTGTAGCTTCGTCGAGCTAGCACGCAGAATGCACCCAAACCCTGGCTCCGGTACAGTAGGCAGCCGGTCTGCTTTTGACCGGCTGCTTTTACGTGATGACTTTGTTTGAGATTTGCTTGACAGCGTTTTTTCGTGATGCTACAATCAAAAAGTGTTTAAACTCAGACACTCGTAGAGGGGAGAAACTATGGAAGAGGCCTGTAGTGATAGTGATGAACGAGCTACGGTACAAGGTAAGCCATTCATTGGGATCAGACAGGCCATGCGAGCGGTCGTAAGCAACCAGCCGATCGAAAGAGTGTATATTGCAAAAGATGCGGATCGCAGAATAACGGGCAAGCTCGAACGATTGTGCCGCGAGCGTGGCATCGAACTCTGTTATGCAGAGTCAAGATTGGCACTAGGCAGATCTTTCGGGATTGACGTAGGCGCTTCCGCTGTGACGATTGTCAAGAAGTGAGAGTTGCATCTGAAGATCAGCGTTGTCAGAGGGCGCCGCACTTGGGCGAGCGCCAGCATCATCGCGTACAGAGTGGACACCGGTTAGTATCAGGGAAGGAGGTGCGGTGAATGCCCACAATTAACCAGCTAGTTCGCAATGGGCGTGAAAAGCGTGGTCGAAAGCGGTCAGCGCTTGCACTGAGGTGGAATTACAATGCCCGGACGGGCAAGACGACTTTGACCGATGGGGCTCCTCAGAGAAGGGGTGTATGCACCGTAGTTAGAGTCGATACTCCGAAGAAGCCGAATTCGGCCCTGCGGAAGGTAGCGAGAGTTCGCCTCGTCAATGGCCTCGAGGTTACCGCGTACATTCCTGGAGAGGGGCACAATCTGCAGGAGCACTCTGTAGTCCTCGTCAGGGGTGGCCGTGTGAAGGACCTGCCGGGCGTTAGGTACCACATTATCAGAGGGACTCTTGACGCTGCTGGTGTCAATGCTCGCAGGCAGGGTAGGTCCAAGTACGGAGCGAAGAGGCCGAAGTAAGAGGTGAGATGGATGCCAAGACGCGGGATGGTTCCCAAGCGCGAGATTCTTCCTGACCCCGTGTACAACAGTGAATTAGTTGCGAAGTTAATCAACAAAGTGATGAAAAATGGTAAGAAACGGCTTGCTGAATCAATTGTCTACGCCGCTTTCGACGAGATTCGTCAAAAGACGGGCAGTGACCCGTTGGAAGTTTTCGAGAAAGCAATAAAGAACGTCGCTCCAGTTGTCGAGGTTAGGCCGAGACGTGTCGGCGGCGCAACCTACCAGGTACCTATAGAGGTTAGGCCTGAGCGCAGGATTGCCCTGGCACTACGGTGGATTGTTCAGAGTGCACGAGCTAGGGGCGAATATACTATGCGCCAGCGGCTTGCTGCGGAGCTGCTGGACGCTTCTAACGGCGTAGGTGCGTCAGTTAAGAAGAAGGAAGATACTCATAAGATGGCGGAAGCCAACAGAGCGTTTGCTCACTATAGGTGGTAAACACAGTATGGCGCGGACAACTCCATTGAGAAATATACGCAACATAGGTATTATGGCCCATATTGATGCCGGTAAGACGACAACTACTGAGAGAATTCTTTTTTACACCGGCAAAGTGCATCGCATGGGCGGGGTCGACGAGGGATCAGCAGTCATGGACTGGATGATTCAGGAGCAGGAGAGGGGAATAACCATCACCTCTGCTGCTACCACGTGTGTTTGGCGCGGTGTTTCCATTAATATTATTGATACACCCGGGCACGTGGACTTCACGATTGAGGTGGAGCGCTCTCTCAGGGTTCTTGACGGCGCTATTGCCGTGTTCTGCGCAGTCGGTGGAGTTGAGCCTCAGTCGGAAACCGTTTGGCGCCAAGCGGACCGCTACTCGGTTCCCAGAATAGCGTTTGTGAACAAGATGGATCGCGTTGGAGCCGATTTCTTCAACGTGGTCAAGATGATACGAGAACGCCTTGGTGCGAATCCGGTTCCGATTCAGCTCCCTGTTGGCTCGGAGGACTCGTTTAGGGGAGTTATCGACCTCATAGACATGAAGGCTATTGTGTACAAGGATGATCTTGGACTAGAGCGGGAAGTCATCGAGATTCCCGGGGAATTACTCGGTGAAGCTAGATCCGCTCGTGAGCGCCTCCTCGAAAGTGTTGCAGAGATCGACGACTCAATTATGGAGAAGTATCTTGAAGACGTGGATGTTCCCTCTGACCAATTGAAGTCGGCGATTCGTTCTGGCACACTGTCAAACAAGATTGTTCCGGTTCTGTGCGGATCTGCGTTCAAGAACAAGGGCATCCAGCTGCTGCTCGATGCTGTCGTTGATTACTTGCCCAGCCCGCTCGACCTACCTCCCGTTGTCGGAGTTGTTCCCGGCACAAACGAGCAAATCACGAGGGTCGCGTCTGACGACGAGCCGTTTTCTGCGCTCGCATTCAAGATCATGTCAGACCCGTATGTAGGCAGGCTCACATACTTCCGAGTGTATTCTGGGACATTGTCCGCTGGCAGTTATGTGTACAACGCGTCGAAGGGTAAACGGGAACGCATCGGCCGGATTCTTAGGATGCATGCAAACAGTCGCGAAGACGTGCAAGAGGTGTTCACTGGTGACATAGTCGCTGCGGTAGGACTCAAGGACACAGGAACTGGAGACTCGCTTTGCGATGAAAACAACCCAATAGTCTTGGAGTCTCTCGACATTCCTGAGCCGGTGATTTCTGTCGCGGTTGAGCCGAAGACAAAGGCTGATGAAGATAAACTAACACTAGCGCTCTCGAAACTAGCCGAAGAGGATCCCACGTTTCGCGTACGCATCGACGAGGACACCGGCCAGACCATCATCAGCGGCATGGGTGAGCTCCACCTAGAGATAATCGTCGACCGGTTGTTGCGCGAGTTCAAGGTAGCGGCTAATGTTGGCAAACCTCAGGTTGCGTATAGGGAGACCATAACCAAGACCGTAAGGGCCGAGGGCAAGTTCGTCAAACAGACTGGCGGCAGAGGACAGTACGGCCATTGCATACTGGAGTTTGTCCCTCTTGGCCCCGGTGGCGGATTTGAATTCGAAAGCAGGATTGTTGGTGGTGCGATCCCCAAGGAGTTTATACCTGCAGTTGAGGCCGGTTTGCGAGATGCGATGACCACGGGTGTGGTTGCTGGGTATCCGATGTTAGGCATTAAAGCCATTCTGCTTGACGGGTCTTACCATGAAGTCGACTCTTCCGACTTCGCTTTCCGCATGGCCGCTGCTATGGCTTTCCGTGAGGGTTGCAGGAAGGCTGATCCGGTGCTGTTGGAGCCGGTAATGAAAGTTGAAGTCGTCGTTCCCGAGGAGTATCTTGGCGAAGTCGTGGTCGATATCACGTCCCGTCGCGGCAGGGTGCTTGGTATGGAGCCAAGGGCTAACGCGCAAGTTGTTCGGGCTATCGTTCCGTTAGCTGAGATGTTCGGATATGCTACAGACCTTCGGTCTGCGACACAGGGTAGGGCGACGTATTCGATGCACTTGCACGGGTACGAAGAGGTGCCCAAAAACATTGCGGACGAGATTATGAACCGCTAGGATTAGTTTTAGTCACAAGGGGGAAGAAGGATGGCCAAGCAGAAGTTTGAGAGGACGAAGCCGCATGTGAATGTGGGGACCATAGGGCATGTAGACCATGGTAAGACGACATTGACGTCTGCGATAACGAAGGTTTTGGCTAGTGCTGGGTTAGCGCAGCCGAAGAAGTTTGAGGAGATTGACAATGCGCCTGAGGAGCGGGCTAGAGGTGTTACGATAGCTACGCAGCATGTAGAGTATGAGACGTTCAAGCGGCATTATGCGCATGTAGACTGTCCTGGGCATGCGGACTATGTGAAGAACATGATAACCGGAGCTGCTCAGATGGATGGAGCGATACTGGTGGTATCGGCAGCTGACGGGCCTATGCCGCAGACGAGGGAGCACATATTGTTGGCGAAGCAGGTAGGGGTTCCGTATATAGTAGTATTCATGAACAAGGTAGACATGGTAGATGATCCTGAGTTACTTGAGCTGGTAGAGCTAGAGGTTAGGGATTTGCTATCGAACTATGAGTTTCCTGGGGATGAGATACCGGTAGTTAAGGGATCAGCGCTTCGTGCTATGGAATGTGCTTGTGGGAAGCGTGAGTGCGATGCATGCGGTCCTATATGGGAACTGATGAATGCGGTAGATGAATATATACCGACGCCGCAGCGAGAAGTAGACAAGCCGTTCCTGATGCCGATAGAGGACGTATTTTCGATTACTGGGCGAGGGACGGTTGTTACTGGTAGGGTAGAGAGAGGATCGATCAAGCCTGGGGCAGAGGTAGAGATAGTTGGGTTGTCGCCTGAGAGTCGGAAGACGGTAGTGACAGGCGTAGAGATGTTCCGGAAGACGATGGACGAGGCAGTAGCAGGGGACAACATAGGATGTCTTTTGAGGGGGATAGACAAGGACGAGGTAGAGAGGGGCCAGGTATTGGCGAAGCCTGGGACAGTAACTCCGCACACAATGTTCAAGGGACAGGTATACGTATTGACGAAGGAGGAGGGCGGAAGGCACAGTCCATTCTTCAGCGGGTATAGGCCACAGTTCTACTTCAGGACGACGGACGTGACAGGGACGATCAAGTTGCCAGAGGGAGTAGAGATGGTAATGCCTGGCGACAACGTAGAGTTGGAGATAGAGCTGATCACGCCGATAGCGATGGAGGAAGGGCAGAGGTTTGCAATTCGTGAAGGCGGCAAGACAATCGGCGCCGGAGTTGTAACCACGATCATTAAGTAAGGGAGACGTCGCATCTGAGCGCGAGCTCTGCGTTTGTCCGTCTGAGAGCTTGCGCTCAGACTGAGCTGGAAGCGTGCGATGACGTGGGAGGTTGCTCACGAGCTTAACGTCGTAGCGCGGCCATCAAAATGAGTTCAGTGAGGGAATTCCCACAGAGAAGTTCGGTGCAAATCCGAGCGAGAAGGGGGTAGGGCAGATGGCCAGTCACAAGATTCGAATTAAGTTGAGAGCGTTTGATCACAGACTGCTCGATCAGTCTGCCGAGAAGATAGTCGATACTGCTAAGCGAACTGGAGCCAGAGTGTCTGGGCCGGTTCCATTGCCGACCGAAAGGGAAGTCTTTACGGTACTCAGATCGGTGCACGTTAATAAAGACTCGCGCGAGCAGTTTGAGATGAGAACTCATAAGCGACTAATTGACATAATCGATCCTACGCCGAAGACGGTGGATTCGCTAATGAGGCTGGACCTGCCGGCCGGGGTCGATATTGAGATTAAGCTCTGAGCCGACACAGGGGGTGTTACGTATGGTCAAGGGACTCTTAGGAAGAAAGCTTGGGATGACCCAGGTGTTCAATGACAAAGGCGAGGTTGTCCCAGTAACTGTGATACAGGCCGGACCCTGCGTCGTCGTTCAGAAGAAAACAGTTGAGAATGACGGTTATTCCGCTATTCAGCTTGGATTTATTGACCAGAGCGAACGACGAACGAACAAACCCATGATGGGGCATTTTAGCAAGGCTGGCGTGAGTCCGAAAAAGGTACTTCGCGAGATCCGCACGCCGAGCGTAGACGAGTACAAAGTAGGACAGGTTCTCAAAGCAGATGTCTTCGCTCCGGGCGATGTGGTTGATATAACCGGCACCTCGAAAGGCAAGGGTTTTGCCGGAGTCATTAAGAGGCATAACCTCCGCAGAGGGCCTATGTCGCATGGTTCGATGTACCACCGCCGGACCGGATCACTTGGGGCGACCGATCCTGGTAGAGTATTCAAGGGGCGTAAACTGCCAGGTAGGATGGGCGGGGACACCGTGACTATTACCGGATTAGAGGTTGTTAAGGTCGATGCTGAACGAGACCTGATCCTCGTCAAAGGATCCGTTCCTGGGCCTAGAGGTGGACATCTAGTATTAAAGTCCAGCGCGAAGGCTAGTGCTAAGTAGGACGCTGGAACCGCAATCGGAAAGGAGGCCACTCAGGATGCCTAAGGCGCCTTTATATGATAAAGAGGGCAACCGAATAGGCGAGATTGACCTCGATGAGAGAGTCTTCGGCGCAGAAGTGCGGAAGCCCTTGCTGCATCAGGTTGTAGTGATGCAGTTAGCGAATATGCGGCGTGGCACAGCTTCCACTAAGACCATTTCAGAGGTTTCAGGCGGAGGCAGAAAGCCCTGGAGGCAGAAAGGTACCGGCCGGGCCAGGCATGGGAGCATTCGTTCTCCCCTCTGGCCGGGAGGTGGTGTTGTCTTTGGCCCTAAGCCGCGTGACTATTCATTTAGCATTCCGAAATCAGCTAGGCCAGTGGCCATGAGGTCGGCTCTTTCAGCCAAGGCTGGCGACGACGAGATTGCTGTTGTCGAAGAGTTCAAGATGACTGAACCCAAGACCAAGGTTGCTTCTGCGGTTCTGAACAAGATCGTCGGCCGGAGCAAGGTGCTGTTAGTTGTCAAGGAGCCAGATGAGAACGTAGTAAAATCGGTTCGCAATCTCCCACATGTAAAGCTCATAGAGAGCGACCGCCTCAACGTTTACGACGTGCTGGACAATGACAGGATCTTGTTTACTAAGGAAGCCCTGCAGTCAGTTGAGGAGGTGTGGGGAAATGCTTGAGCCGCGGGATATCATTATCCGTCCGGTAATTACCGAGAAGACAACATCAATGCTTGGTGACAGGAAATATACCTTTGAAGTTGACAAGCGAGCTACTAAGTCTATGATTAAGGCTGCCGTTGAAGAGATCTTCGGGGTTAAGGTCAAGAGTGTGAACACCTTAAGGTATAAAGGCAAGCGGCGGAGATTAGGGGTTCACGAGGGCAGACGCAAGGACTGGAAGAAGGCAGTTGTAACCCTCGAGGAGGGACACCAGATCGAGCTCTTTGAGGGTATGTAAGTTTGGAGGGAGTGTAAGATGCCGGTCAAGAAGTTCAAACCCGTCACTCCGGGACGCAGGGCGATGACAGTTTCCGACTTCTCGGACATTACTACCAGCGAGCCAGAGAAGTCATTGCTTACTCCTTTGAAGAGCACCGGCGGTCGGAATTCATACGGCCGTATAACTGCACGCCACCGTGGCGGCGGCCACAAGAGGATGTACAGAATAATCGACTTTAAGAGGGACAAGGACGGGATTCCGGCCAAAGTTGCATCTATAGAGTATGATCCGAATCGCAGTGCCCGGATAGCGCTTTTGCACTACGCTGACGGTGAGAAACGATATATCATCGCCCCGAACGGGTTGCAGGTTGGCGATACGGTGATCTCCGGACCTGACGCTGACATTAAGCCCGGCAACGCGTTGCCGCTGGCCAATATTCCTGTAGGTACTATCATCCATAACATCGAGCTGTACCCCGGGAAGGGTGGTCAGTTGGTCAGGGCGGCCGGCACAGGTGCTCAGCTGATGGCGAAAGAAGGCAACATGGCTCATATTAGATTCCCTAGCGGAGAGGTCAGGCTCGTTAGACTTGACTGCAAGGCTACTATCGGTCAGGTTGGCAATGTTGAGCACGAGAATATCAGGATCGGAAAGGCCGGTAGGAGCCGTTGGTTGGGACGAAGACCTCATGTTCGTGGACTGGCTATGAACCCTGTAGATCATCCGCATGGTGGCGGAGAAGGACGATCGCCCATTGGGCGCAAGTGTCCGGTGACTCCTTGGGGTCGTCCCACGTTGGGATACAAGACGAGAAGGGCAAAGCCGTCTGACAAATTCATTATCAGGAGACGGAAGTAACAAACTTTGCCGGTCTAGAGAAAGGAGGGCAATCATGGCCAGATCTCTGAAGAAAGGTCCGTATATACACGAATCGCTTCTGAAGAAAATTCGTCAACTAAATGAAGCCAACAAGAAGGAAGTTATTAAGACTTGGTCTAGAGCTTCTACCATCTTTCCCGAGATGGTTGGCCATACTATCGCCGTCTACGACGGCAGAAAGCATGTTCCGATCTACATCACTGAAGATATGGTCGGACACAAGTTGGGTGAGTTTGCTCCTACGAGGACGTTTCGAGGTCACGGGGACAAGACTGAGCGATCGACTGCACTTAAGTAACCTGTCATGCGAGGGGGTCTGTTGGAGATGGAAGCCAAAGCAATTGCACGTTACGTTCGAATTTCCCCCCGGAAAGTCAGACAGGTGGTCGATCTGATCAGGGGGAAGGATTGCGACGAAGCATTGGCTATTCTGAAGTTCGTTCGCAAGTCGGCCGCTGAGCCGGTCGAAAAGGTACTGCGCTCGGCTATGGCGAACGCTGAGAATAATCACGGGATGGATCCAGGGTCGCTGTACGTGGCCAAGGTGATGGTTGACGGTGGCCCGACGCTTAAACGGATCCTTCCGAGAATGCGTGGTATGGCCAATCGAATTCGAAAGCGCACTAGCCATATTACCGTGGTCGTCAAAGAGAAGGAGGAGTAACGTGTGGGCCAAAAAGTTCACCCTCTAGGTCTGAGACTCGGCATTATCAAGGAATGGGATGGTAGATGGTACGCCAAGAAGAAGGCTTATCTGGAGTACCTCCACGAGGATTTGAAGATTCGTCGCTATATCAAGAATAAGCTTTATGCAGCGGGCATCAGCCGGGTTGAGATTGAACGTGCAGCTAACCGAGTGAAGGTTACAATTCACACTGCTCGCCCGGGCATGGTCATCGGTAGAGGCGGAACCGAAGTCGAGAAGCTGCGCCAGGAACTGGAGTCAATGACTGGTAAGCAGGTTCAGGTCGTCATTCACGAGATCAAACAGCCCGACTTGGATGCTCAGTTAGTGGCAGAGAGCATTGCCGCGCAGATCGAGCGGAGAATCTCGTACCGCCGGGCAATGAAGCAGGCTCTTGCCCGGGCTATGAAGGCTGGTGCTCAAGGTATAAAGCTCAAGGTTGGTGGACGTCTCAACGGTGCCGAGATAGCCAGATCTGAAGGGTATAGCGAGGGCAAAGTGCCTCTTCAAACCTTGCGTGCCGATGTTGACTATGGTTTTGCCGAGGCGAACATTGCAGCTGGCAAGATCGGTGTTAAGGTATGGATATACAAGGGCGAGGTGCTTCCCGAACGATCTGAAACTGTTCGCAGTTAAAGGGGGGCAGTGAGATGTTGATGCCCAAGAGGGTCAAGTACAGAAAGGTTCAGCGAGGCCGTACTACGGGCAAGGCGAAGCGAGGAACGGAGATCCAGTTTGGCGATTACGGGTTGCAGACCCTGGAGCCAGGCTGGATTACAGATAGACAGATCGAGGCCGCCCGTATAGCTATGACACGTTGTATCAAGAGAGGCGGAAAAGTCTGGGTAAAGATATTTCCAGACAAGCCGGTAACTGCTAAGCCGGCGGAAACCAGAATGGGTTCTGGTAAAGGTACGCCCGAGTACTGGGTAGCAGTAGTTAAGCCCGGTCGCGTTTTGTTTGAAATCGCCGGTGTATCCGAAGAAGTTGCCAGAGAAGCTCTTAGGCTGGCGAGCCATAAGCTCCCGGTAAAGACCAGATTCCTCGCTCGCGAGGTGACGGGTGGTGAGGTCAGTGAAAGCTAAGCAGCTACGGGACCTGACTGACGAGGAGCTGGTTGCTCAGCTCAAGGATAGCAAGCAGGAACTATTCAATCTCAGATTTCAGCTCGTGACCGGACAGCTGGACAATCCGATGAGGATTAGAGAAGTCAAGCGCACGATTGCGCGAATAAAGACGATTATGAGGGAGCGAGAGCTGGGCAGAGCCGAGAGGTAGCGGAAAGGAGGCGTCAGTGAGTGGAGAGAAACAAACGCAAGACCGTGATCGGTGTTGTCGTGAGCGATAAGATGGACAAGACTATCGTGGTTCAGGTCGAGCGGGCAGTAAGGCATCCGCTCTACGGCAAGGTTGTCATGAGAACCTCGAAATTCAAAGTGCACGACGAGAACAACGAGTGCAGAATTGGTGATAAAGTCAAGATCATGGAGACCAGACCTTTGAGCAAAGAGAAAAGGTGGCGCCTCGTGGAAGTGCTTGAAAGGGCGAAATAGGCGCTGCCGTACTATGGGTCTGGGCGAAAGGGGGCTACGGGAGTGATTCAGGTACAGACCATCCTAAACGTCGCCGATAATACAGGGGCGCGCAAGATGATGTGCATACGAGTTCTGGGCGGCAAGCGTTACGCCCGAGTCGGAGATGTTATCGTCTGCTCGGTCAAGGAAGCTACTCCTGGAGGCGCGGTCAAGAAGGGCGACGTCGTGAGGGCCGTAGTAGTCCGGACTAAGAAGGAGATCAGGCGACCTGACGGTTCATATATAAAGTTTGACGAGAACGCCGGGGTGATCCTTGACAACACCGGTAACCCGAGGGGCACGAGGATTTTCGGCCCCGTGGCCAGGGAATTGAGGGACAAGGAGTTCATGAAGATTGTCTCTCTGGCACCCGAGGTTCTCTGAGGAACTCATTTTGGAGGAGTGTTCGAACCATGGGTAAAGCGATGAATATCAAGAAGGGTGACACCGTGGTTGTCCTCACCGGCAAGGACAAGGGCAAAACTGGCAAGGTCCTTAGGACCGTTCCGAAGACCGGAAAGGTTATTGTTGAGGGCATTAACATTGTAAAGAAACACCAGAAACCGACCAAGGATGCGCCTCAGGGCGGTGTAATAGAAACTCCTGCGCCAATTGACAGGTCGAATGTCATGGTGGTGTGCGGCAGTTGTCGGAAGCCGACTAGAATCGGAATCAAGGTGTCCGGTGACGGTGAGCGGACTAGAATATGCAAGAAGTGTGGAGCTGAGTTATAGCCCGTAGAAGGGAGGTTTCGGTACATGACTCCTCTAAGGGAGCGCTACAATAACGAAGTAGCCAAGGCACTGCAGGCGAAGTTCGGCTACTCCAACGTCATGGAGATTCCCAAGGTGGTAAAAGTTGTTGTGAACATGGGAGTAAGCGACGCCGTGACTGAGCCTAAGGCAATAGATTTTGCAGCTAAGGATCTGGCCCTGATTACCGGACAGAAGCCTCTGGTTACACGGGCAAAGAAATCAATTTCGAATTTCAAGATCAGGGCAGGAATGCCCATTGGGTGCAAAGTCACTCTGCGCGGCGAGCGCATGGAGTACTTCCTTGACAAATTGATTAACGTGGCGTTTGCACGAATTCGAGACTTTCGAGGTCTATCCAGGAGTGGCTTTGACGGCAGGGGAAATTACTCGCTGGGAATCAAGGAGCAATTGATTTTCCCTGAAATAAGCCCGGATAAGGTTGACAAGGTTCGGGGCATGGACATTACTATAGTTACGTCTGCCAAGACGGACGAGGAGGCTTATGAACTCCTTAAGGGACTTGGGATGCCCTTCGCATCGTAGGATGCAATGGCAGTGCGGTGTTTTGCCAAAGGGGGGATCACTGGGTGGCAAAGAAGTCCATGATCGTCAAGTCGCAGCGGACGCCGAAATACGCGGTTAGAGCTCATAATCGCTGCAAGCTCTGCGGGCGGCCGAGAGGATATATGAGGAGATTTGGAATGTGTAGGATTTGTTTCAGGACGCTCGCACACCGCGGCGAGATTCCTGGTGTTACCAAGGCGAGCTGGTGATCTCGCCTTTGATAGTGAGGTGGAAGGGGGTATCGACAGTGCCAACGACCGACCCTATTGCCGACATGCTTACTAGGATCCGCAACGCTAACCGCGTTTACAAGGATTCCGTTGACATACCGTATTCAAAGGTTAAACAGTCCATTCTCGATTTGCTGAAGGCCGAAGGATTTATCAAGAACTATGAAGTCCTTGAGAGTGACGGGCACCGCATGCTGAGGGTCTTCTTGAAGTACGGTCCAAACCGAGAGCATGTCATAACGGGTGTTAGGCGCATTAGCAAACCCGGGCTCAGAGTTTACGTTAAGAGCCACGAGGTTCCTAAGGTCCTTGGCGGCCTCGGAATAGCTGTTATATCTACGCCGCGCGGCTTGATGACGGATCGCGACGCGAGGCAGCAGGGAATTGGTGGAGAAGTTGTTTGCTATGTCTGGTAAGTTTGTGAAGACCCACAGCCATGAGGTTGACGTAAGGGGGTGTGGCAATGTCCCGTATCGGGAAGATGCCGATTCGCATACCCTCTGGGGTTGAGGTTCGGATTGATGGACATACGGTACTAGTCAAGGGCCCCAAGGGTTCTATTCAAAAGCGTTTTCACCCTGACATGCAGATAATTGCAGAGGGTGATACGATAGTGGTCAAGCGGCCCAGCGATGAGAGGGAACATCGCGCACTTCACGGGTTGACCCGCTCGCTGCTGGCCAATATGATAAAGGGTGTAACTCAAGGTTTTACCAAGGAATTGGAGATTCAGGGGACCGGTTACAGAGCTGCAAAGCAGGGAAACAACCTTGTGCTCAATGTGGGCTATTCTCATCCAGTCGAGATAAAGGCAGATCCAGGGATTGAGTTCGAGGTCCCAACGCCCACCAGGATTTCTGTAAAGGGAATCGACAAGGAGAAGGTGGGGCAGGTGGCTGCGGATATCAGAAGGGTCAAGCCTCCAGATCCGTACAAGGGTAAGGGTATCCGCTACGTGGATGAGCGGGTCCGCATAAAGGCTGGCAAGACTGGTAAGGCGTAGTTACCTGAGAAGGGAGTGTAAAGTGTGTACAAGAGAGTCGACAGAAAACGGGCTGCCGCTCGTCGACACCTAAGAGTCAGAAAAAAGGTATTCGGCACTCCGGACCGGCCTCGTCTCAGTGTTTATAGAAGCCTTGCTCACATCTACGCACAGATAGTGGATGACGTGTCTGGGCATACTCTCGTGGCAGCATCGTCGCTTGACCCTGAGATCAGACAGACATTAGGTCGTGGGAGCAATGTGGAAGCGGCTAAAGCCGTCGGCAAGCTAGTGGCCAAGCGAGCCCTAGATAAGGGAATACAAAAGGTGGCATTCGACCGTGGAGGCTATCTCTACCACGGCCGTGTTGCTGCACTTGCGGATGGTGCCCGAGAGGGCGGGCTAGTCTTTTGAGGAGGGAATTGAATGGATAGGCTTGATCAACCAGGTGTTGAACTGCAGGAAAAGCTGGTTGCCCTAGACTGGCCCTCCAGAACCAGAAAAGGTGGGCGCGCCAGAAGCGTTAGGGCCCTAGTTGTTGTCGGTGACGGGCAAGGACACGTTGGAGCCGGTCTGGGCAAGGCAGGAGAGGTTTCCGAAGCTATAAAGAAAGGCGTTGCTGATGCTAAGAAGAACATGATCACGGTGCCGATGGTGGCTTCTACGATCACTCACGAAGTGATCGGAAAACATGGTGCTGGCGAGGTTTTGTTGAAACCCGCCGGGCCAGGTACCGGTGTAATAGCCGGTGGTCCAGTGAGAGCCGTACTTGAGTTAGCAGGGGTCAAGGATGTCTTGACCAAGAACCTAGGGTCGTCCAATGCAATTGCTATGGTAGCTGCTACTATGGATGGACTGCGCAGACTGCGCAGGGCAGAGGATGTAGCTAGGCTGAGAGGTAAGAGTGTTGAAGAATTGATGAAGAAGTGAGGTGGGGCGCCGATGGAGAACAGTGGTGGTGGGCGCAAGCTGAAGGTAACCCTCGTGAGGAGCGGGATTGGGTATTCCAAACGACAGAAGCGCACCATCGAGGCTCTCGGCTTCACAAAGCTCGGGCAAGTAAGGGTGCTGGAAGACAATCCGGCCATTCGTGGAATGATTGCTAAGGTTAGTCACCTTCTCACCGTTGAGGAGGTTTGAGTCTAACCTTCCACGCTGCTGATGAGGAGGTGCAGGTTCCGTGAGGTTGCATGATCTAGCCCCTGCCGAGGGGTCACGTAAGTCGCCAAAGAGAGTCGGTCGGGGCATTGGTTCTGGTCTTGGCAAGACTTCCGGTAGAGGACACAAAGGACAGTTGGCTCGTTCAGGTGGAGGAAAAGGCGCAGCTTTTGAGGGCGGACAGACTCCACTTCAGAGGCGTTTGCCTAAGCGGGGATTTACCAATAAATTCCGTGAAGAAGTAACTCACGTCAATGTCGAAAGCCTCAACCGCTTTGACGAAGGTGCAGAGGTGACGCCTGAGACGCTCATAGAGGCTGGGCTCATTAGGAAGTCTGCTCGGATCGTCAAGGTACTGGCCAAAGGTGACCTGAAGAAGGCACTGACTGTGAAAGCACATAGATTCAGCCAGGCAGCCATTGAAAAGATCCAGGCCGCAGGCGGGAAGGCTGAGGTGATATAGGTGCTAACTGCTCTAGCGAGTGCGTTTAGAATCCCCGACCTGCGGAAAAAGATCCTTTACACCGCTGGCTTGCTGGCCGTTTTCCGTATAGGATCTTTTATTCCTGTTCCCGGCATTAACTCCGCGGTTATGGAAGAGCTTGTCAAGGGGTTCGGCGTGTTTGGGCTGATGGATATGTTCACGGGCGGAAGCTTGTCTAGACTGACGATTTTCGCTCTAGGCGTCGGCCCCTACATCACTGCCCAGATTGTGATGCAGCTGATGACAATGGTTATTCCTAAGCTCGAGGAGATGGCCAAGGAGGGCGAGGAAGGCAGAAGGCAGATTCAGCAGTACACACGGTATGGGACGATCGTCCTTGCGGTTATTCAGGGACTGGCTTATACTTTGTGGGGGCGGTCTGCCGGTGCCTTAGGTAACACCGGTGCTTTTACCGTTGTCCTAGTAGTTACAGTCCTGACAGCCGGTTCAGCTTTTCTGATGTGGCTTGGCGAGAAGATCTCCGAACGCGGAATTGGCAACGGTATATCGCTGCTAATCTTCGTCGGAATAGTCGCTAGGATACCGTTGGGAGCGAGGGCATTCGTTCAGCTTTTGGGCGGAGAAGGCGGCTACAGCATCCTTAGCTTTATATTGTTTGCTGTTATAGCGCTGGCGGTTGTGGTGGCAGTGGTCGCCGTGCAGGAGGGCGAAAGGAGAATCCCTGTTCAGTATGCCAAACGTGTCGTCGGCAGGAGAATGTATGGTGGCCAGAGCAGGTACTTGCCTCTGAGAGTGAACCATGCTGGCGTGATTCCGGTTATCTTTGCTTCGTCAGTGTTGGCATTTCCCGGTACAATCATCAGCTTTGTGCCGGCACTGCAGGGAATGGCCAGGCACTTTGATCAGAGTGCGCTGGTTTATAACATAGTCTATGTCCTCCTGATAATATTCTTCACGTACTTCTACACTGCTGCTCAGTTTCAGCCGGTAGAAATCGCTAACAACCTTAAGAAATACGGTGGATTCATCCCAGGACTCAGGCCCGGGAGGCCGACTGCAGAGTACCTGGATAGAGTCATGACCAGAATTACCCTCGCCGGTGCTCTGTTCCTGGCATTCATAGCGGTGTTGCCTAATATCATGTCGCGGATAACAGGGTTACCGATCTCATTTGGTGGCACCGGATTGCTCATAGTGGTAGGCGTTGCCCTCGATACCATGAAGCAGATCGAAACTCAGCTGCTGATGAGACAGTATCAAGGATTCTTGAAGTAGAACTAGGCAGGAGAGTGTGGCAGCGATATGCGTTTGATTCTACTAGGACCGCCCGGAGCCGGTAAGGGAACTCAGGCGGAGATACTGTCAAAGGCCTTCGACATTCCGCACATTTCGACCGGCGACATGTTCAGGGAAGCCGTCGCCAACGGAACGCGGCTCGGGCTTCAGGCAAAAGGGTTCATGGAAGCTGGGCAGCTAGTGCCCGATGATGTGACGATCGGCATTGTGCGGGAGCGGCTCAGAAAACCGGACTGCCGAAGAGGTTTTCTCCTCGACGGATTTCCTAGGACGGTTCCTCAGGCCGAAGCCCTTGACAGAATCCTCGAGGATCTAAACGAACACCTAGATGCGGTCATTAGTATCGAAGTACCTGAGGACAAGATTGTCCGACGGCTCTCGCTCAGACGAGTCTGCGGCGACTGCGGTACTATTTACCACCTGGAAACCAAGCCCCCGGCGCCGGATGGCCGGTGCAAGGTTTGCGGTGGCGAGATCTACCAAAGGGCTGATGACTCAGAAGAGACTGTGCGCAAGCGGCTTGAAGTCTACCGCTTGCAGACCGAGCCATTAATCAGGTATTATGAAAGGAAGGGTCTCTTAAGGAGGGTCTCTGGCGACAGCGATATAGAGACCGTATCTAAAGAGACATTTCGGATTTTGGAGCGACTACAGAATGATTCTCTTGAAGACAGGCGATCAGATTGACAAGATGAGAAAGGCGGGAAGAATTGTCGCAGCTGTTCTTCAGTTGATGGCTGAGTCCATTCGACCAGGAATAACTACAGCGCACCTAGACGAACTCGCAGAGCATGAAATACTGAAGAGCGGGGGAGTTCCGGCGTTTAAGGGTTATCGAGGATACCCCGCAAGTATCTGTGCGTCTGTTAATGAAGAGGTGATTCATGGGATTCCCGGAGACCGAATTCTGCAGGAGGGTGACATCATCGGGATCGATGTTGGCGCCGTAGTAGATGGATATTACGGCGACGCGGCTGCAACATTTCCTGTCGGTGTCATTTCGCCTGAAAGTGAGCGGTTGCTCAATACGACAAGGGAAGCCCTGGAAGTCGCTATTGGAAAGTGTAGGGTTGGCAATAGGATTGGCGATATCTCGCATGCAATTCAGTCCTACGTAGAGTCACGTGGTTATTCGGTGGTTCGTGACTTTGTCGGACACGGCATCGGAAGGAAAATGCATGAAGAACCGCAGGTGCCGAATTTCGGAGTGCCCGGGACCGGGCTGAGGTTGCGTTCTGGGTTGACATTGGCTATTGAACCGATGGTTAACGTTGGTACGCCTGAGGTTGAAGTACTGGCTAACGACTGGACGGTAGTGACAAAAGACCGGAAGCGATCAGCGCACTTCGAGCATACTGTCCTGATTACCGATGACGGGCCTGAGATTTTGACCGTGCTGAGGTGACTGAGCGGTATGATAGAGAAACCCCAGGTAGGCCAGATCGCTTTGTCGATAGCTGGACGTGACGCCGGGACTAAATATCTTGTGATACGGGTGCTCGATGATCGCTACGTCGAGGTAGCCGATGGGCGCAAGCGTCCATGGAATAGGCCGAAAAAGAAGAATGCCAGGCATCTTCAACTGATAAGCATGGTTGATTCTGATACTCGAGCGTCTCTCATTGAGGGGCGGCCGCTGCGAAACGCTCAGCTCAGGGCGCTGTTGGAGGAACAGGGGTCCATGGGCGACAAAGGGGATGGGTAACCGTATGGCGAAACACGACACGATCGAGATGGAGGGCACTATCATCGAACCCCTGCCGAACGCAATGTTTAGAGTCCAACTCGACAATGGGCATGTGGTGCTTGCCCATATCTCCGGGAAGATGCGTATGCACTTTATTAAGATTCTCCCAGGGGATAGGGTGACGGTGGAGTTGTCCCCATACGATCTAACGCGCGGGCGCATTACGTATAGGTATAAATCGTAGTTGTGCCGGATCTGCGCTGATCGGATTTACCGGTCCAGACAGCCTGTGACCCCGAGCGATGCATCAGTATTAGGAGGAGTTAGCAATGAAGGTTAGGGCGTCGGTCAAGCCGATTTGTGAGAAGTGCAAGGTTGTTAAAAGAAAAGGACGAGTCATGGTCATCTGCGAGAATCCCAAGCACAAGCAGAGACAGGGCTGATCAGTACGACGGAGGTGCAAGTTTGTGGCAAGAATATCGGGTGTAGACCTACCACGCGACAAGCGGATCGAAGTCGCTCTGACCTATATATATGGGATCGGCCTCGCAACTTCCAAGGAGATCTTGCAGAAAGCCGGGGTTAATCCTGATACGAGAGTGCGTGACCTTACCGAAGACGAGATTACCAGGCTCAGGGAGATCATAGATAAAGGATATAAGGTCGAGGGCGATTTGCAGCGTCAGGTGGCTGCTGACATTAAGCGGCTGATTGAGATCGGGTGTTATCGTGGTCTGCGGCACAGAAGGGGACTTCCTGTGCGTGGACAGAGGACGAGGACAAACGCGAGAACGCGCAAGGGCGTTAGGAAGACCGTTGGCGTTCGCCGCAAGAAGTAGTGCTGGAAGGAGGCTGAGATGGTATGGCTAAGGGACAGGCTAAAGTGAGAAAGCGTCGTGAACGCAAGAACATCGAGAGCGGAGTTGCACATATTCGTTCCACTTTTAACAATACTATTGTTACGATTACCGATCCTTCCGGCAATGTTGTTTCGTGGGCCTCAGCCGGTACCCAGGGATTCAAGGGGTCACGAAAAGGCACGCCGTATGCGGCCGGTATGGCGGCCGAGCAAGCAGCTAAAGCTGCAATGGAGCATGGCATGAAAACAGTTGAGGTTTACGTCAAGGGACCGGGCTCCGGTAGGGAAGCTGCAATCCGTTCTCTGCAGTCAGCGGGATTGGAAGTAACTGTCATCAAAGATGTAACTCCGATCCCTCACAATGGATGCAGACCGCCGAAGCGTAGGAGAGTATAGGAGGTGCTATTGAACTAATGGCTAGATATACCGGCCCGGTTTGTAGGCTTTGCAGACGGGAAGGGCAGAAGCTTTTCCTTAAGGGAGATAGATGCTATAGCGAAAAGTGTGCTATTGCGAGGAGACCGTACGCACCCGGGCTCCATGGACAGGGTAGACATAAGCTGTCCGAGTACGGCTTGCAGCTTCGCGAGAAGCAGAAGTGCAAGCGCACCTACGGGATCTTGGAGAGGCAGTTTAAGCGTTACTTTGAGATGGCAGAGCGGAAGCCTGGCGTTACAGGCGAGAATCTCCTTCAGATTTTGGAGAGTCGTCTCGACAATGTTGTGTACAGGCTGGGGTTTGCCTCATCTCGCGCTGAGGCTCGTCAACTGGTAAGGCATGGACATTTTACAGTAAACGGCAAGAAGGTTTCTATACCGTCGTATAGGGTAAGACCTGGCGATGTAGTGGCTGTCAAAGAGTCTAGCCGCACCCTCAACAAGTTTGTGGAGGCTGCGGAGGCTATGTCTCGGAGAACTATTCCGGAGTGGCTGGACCTAAACGTCGAGGCGATGGAAGGCAGAGTGTTGTCGCTGCCTACGCGCGACCAGATCGATACAGATGTTCAGGAACAGGTGATTGTCGAACTGTATTCACGGTAGTGCCGGCACAGCTCGGTCACCGTCGCTTGTGGCGCATGGCCGGCCAATAACTGGCCAAGGGAGGGTTTCAGTCACATGATAGAGATTGAGAAGCCAAGGATTGAGTGTGTGGACGTCACTGATCGCTACGGTAAGCTAATTGTTGAGCCTTTGGAAAGAGGCTATGGCATAACTCTAGGGAACTCGTTGAGGCGTATTCTCCTTTCTTCCTTACCGGGGGTGGCAGTCACGTCCGTCAGGATAGAAGGAGTTCTCCATGAGTTTTCGACTATACCGGGCGTAGTGGAAGACGTCACCGATATCATCCTGAACCTGAAAGGGCTTCTGTGCAAACTGCATACGGATGGCCCCAAGGTAGTGAGAATTGAGGCTGAAGGAGAAGGGGAAGTCACCGGAGAGGACGTCAAGACCGGCCCGGATGTGGAGATTCTAAATCCTTCGCATCATATTGCTACATTGGAGCCAGACGGCAGGCTGTATATGGACATCACACTGGCTAAGGGCCGCGGATACGTCTCGGCGGAGCAGAATAAGACCGAGAACCAGGCCATCGGTGTCATTCCTGTGGACTCCAACTTCTCTCCCGTGGTCAAGGTAAACTATACGGTCGAGGATACGCGAGTTGGTCAGAGGACTGACTACGACAGGCTAATCCTTGAGGTATGGACTAACGGGACTATAGGTCCGAAGGAGGCCACGAGCCTGGCTGCCAAGATCATGAGCGAGCATCTTGCGCTGTTCATCGGCCTGACAGAGACTACGGACAATGTAGAGATCATGGTCGAGAAGACGGAAGAGGCAAAGAACCGCATCCTTGAGATGACAATCGAGGAGCTCGACCTATCTGTTAGGTCATACAATTGCCTCAAGAGGGCAGGAATCAATACTGTCGAGGATCTCACCAAGAGAACCGAAGAAGACATGATGAAGGTCAGAAATCTAGGCAAGAAGTCGTTGGAAGAGGTTCAGCAGAAGATGGCCGCCCTCGGGCTATCTATGCGATCGAGCCGCGAGGACTAGGTAAAGGGGGCATCAGCCATGAAGCAGCAATCCAAGCTCGGCAGGACCAGCAGCCATCGCCAGGCTTTGTTTCGGAGCCTGGTGACTGCGCTGTTCAGAAATGATAGAATTCGCACTACCGAGGTTAAGGCTCGTGAGGTCAGGCCCATCGCGGAGAAACTCATCACGCTGGCCAAGAGAGGGGACTTGCACGCCCGTAGGCAGGCTGCGACAATGATTTGGGACCCCAAGGTTCTCCAAAGGTTGTTCTCCGAGATCGGGCCGAAATACCAAGACCGTCAGGGTGGATACACTAGGGTAGTTAAGCTTGGGCAAAGACGCGGAGACGGTTCGTTCGAAGCGATAATTGAGTTGGTGTAGAGATCTTTCTGCGAGATTCCACGGTGTGGAGATCGTGTACTGACCGAAGAGTGCGCTTGAGGCGCACTTTTTCACTGAAGATAGAGGTCGAGATTGCAGATAGGCGGGCCTTTGGGAGTGCAGTTATGGGTATCCTGATCGATGTGGACAACGTCGTATTTGAGTATACCGGCTCACAAGGGCAGAAGGTTCGCGCCCTTGATTCGGTGAGCTTGCAGATCAGCAGGGGCGAGTTTTTGGCGATTATTGGGCACAACGGATCCGGGAAGTCCACACTCGCCAAACACCTGAATGGGTTGCTTGTTCCCGGCTCGGGTCGGGTTATTGTCAACGGGAAGTGCACCGGCAACCCAGAAGACCTGTGGTCAATCAGACAGATGGTCGGCATGGTATTTCAGAATCCAGACAACCAGCTGGTGGCGACTACTGTCGAGGAAGACGTTGCCTTTGGCCCTGAGAATCTCGGCATTCCTCCTCAGGAGATCGCAGAAAGGGTCCGAGAAGCCTTGAAGGCGGTTGGGCTCTCCGGGTTTGAGCTGCGGGCACCGCATAGGCTCTCCGGAGGACAGAAACAGAGGGTAGCGATAGCCGGGGTACTGGCGATGAAACCTGAATGCATCGTCCTTGATGAGCCGACTGCAATGCTTGACCCTGCCGGCAGGCGTGAAGTTTTGGAGACGGTCCGCAAGATCAACAGAGAAGAAGGAAAAACAGTTGTCTTGGTTACTCACTTCATGGGAGAAGCTGCTGCTGCCGACCGAGTTGTAGTGCTTTTCAGAGGACAGATCGTAATGGATGGCACTCCCCGAGAAGTTTTTTCCCGCGCCGGCCGGCTGCGCGAACTCGATCTGGACGTGCCGACCGGTGCGCTAATTGCCGACAAGCTAAGAAGGAAAGGCGTGGATGTGCCGGATAGTGTGTTAACAGTGGATCAACTAGTGCAGTATGTGGCTTCAAGGGTTCCCAGGACTAGCCGGCAACACGAATAAGCGTCTGAGCGAGGCAGTAACATGGCAATCGTGATTGATCACGTATCTTACGAATACGGACGTGGCACGCCTTTTGCGACTAAGGCGCTGGACGATTGCAGCTTAGAGATCCGGCCGGGCGAGTTTGTGGGCCTGGTCGGCCATACAGGCTCGGGCAAATCCACGCTTGTTCAGCTCATGAACGCACTCCTGCTCCCCCACAGCGGGAGAGTCATCATTGACGGCCAGAATGTGGCGGAGCTCAAGTCACTGCGCGATGTCCGGCGCAAGGTTGGCCTGGTTTTTCAGTATCCCGAGCACCAGCTTTTTGAAGAAACTGTAGAGAAAGACGTCGGATTTGGGCCTCGCAATCTCGGTCTCACCGATCATGCGGTGAAAAAGAGAGTCAAGCGGGCGCTAGAGATCGTTGGCCTTGATTACGACGAAGTTGCTCACCGCTCGCCGTTTGAGCTGAGCGGCGGACAGCGTAGGCGTGTTGCGATCGCCGGGGTGCTCGCGATGGAGCCCTCGTATGTGATATTAGATGAGCCCACAGCCAGTTTGGATCCTAGGGGCATGCGCGAGTTGCTCGACTATATCTGCAAACTGCACAGAGATACCGGGGTGACCATTGTGCTAGTGTCACATGACATGGATGAGGTTGCCCGGAGAGCCGATCGTGTCGTGGTGATGGATCAAGGTCGGATTGTAATGGACGGCACTCCGGTAGAGATATTTCGGGGCAATGTTGAGCGCCTGATGCGGATGGGCCTAGATGTGCCCGAGACTGCGAGGCTGCTGCATGGTCTTGAGAAACTGGGATTCAGAGTCCCGCCCGGGCTGCCTTCGATAGAGGAGTGTGCTGAGTTTGTTCATCGTCTCTTGGCTGCACAAGGGGCTGTAGGTGATCTAAGTGAAGCTTAGCGAGATTGCGCTTGGTCAGTACTACCCTGGCGATTCACTAGTTCATAAGTTGGATCCTAGAAGTAAACTCCTAATCATCTCTGCACTGATAATTGGGCTTTTTTTGGTCAACAGGCTTCTGGGACTAGCCGGTTTTGCACTGCTAATTGCATTTATGGCGTTACTATCCCGGATTCCATTAGGCTATCTCCTGCGCAGCCTGCGGCCTTTGCTCGTTGTGATCGTTCTTACCTTTGCACTCAATGCCCTATTTACGCCGGGAGAACCTGTATTCAAGGTTAGCTTTGTCACCGTCACTTGGGAAGGCGGTCAGCGAGGAATGTTTATGACGATTAGACTGGTCCTGCTGATAACAGCGTCTAGCCTGCTTACGCTGACCACCTCGCCCATGCAGTTAACTGACGGGCTGGAGCGTGTCCTTAACCCGTTTAAGCGATTTGGAGTTCCTGCTCATGAGTTTGCAATGATGATGACCATCGCATTGAGGTTTATTCCGACGCTCATGGAAGAAGCCGACAGAACCATGAAGGCGCAGATGGCAAGAGGTGCGGACTTTCAGTCTGGAAACCTAGTGCAGAGAGCTAGAAGTTTCATCCCGCTGCTTGTACCCCTTTTTGTCAGCGCGTTCAGGCGAGCAGATGAGCTCGCCACAGCGATGGAGGCGAGGTGCTATCGCGGGGGCGAAGGCAGGACTAGACTCAAGGTCCTTAGAATCACTTTACTAGACTATGCCGCGGTGTCCGTTGCGTTGGTTTTGGTAGGTGCCTTAGTCGCAGCCTTCTGAGTAAGCCGGTCTTCGCTCGTATTCGCCCCTGTCACGCTTACCGACCCAATGGCATATGCTATCGTGTACATGGTGCACTGAGACTGCATATAGCGAGAGACGGGGTGGGAAGCAATGTGGGAAGAGCAGCATGAGCCTAACAGCGACAGGGATGACTCTGTTTTTCCAATTCATCGTTGTCCTCGGCTCAACAGGCGCTATGGGCCGTCCTACAGGTGCTTTAAGGTCAATCCTGATCAAGAAACCACAGAGCAGTTCCTGGATCGTTATGAAGAACCCGACGACTCCGGTTTTGAGCTTCCACTTGCCGATGAGATCGAAGTGGAGCCCGTGTCAGGCTTTGAAGCCGGCCCTGAGTTTGAGGAGGTTAGCAGCTCCGGAGCCGTCGACAGCGGTGCCGAATGGACAGACACATGCGAGACTCGTGAGGGACTCAGGAGAATATTCACAACTGAGTCCGACCTGGCGGTCGATGCCGGGCAGGCGGAGCCTCCTGAAGGACCGGATCTCACAGAGCCGGCGCCTGAGATAATGCCTGATGGGATTCGCTCGGACATCTCTCAGCAAACGGGCGACAGCAGGTCGATTCATTTGAGCACGGGCCAAGTGACTGGGCCAGACGATAGGGATAAGAAGCTGGTTTGGAAGGCATTTCCAAAACCTTTGCGGCGGAAATGAGACTATAGTCGAAACAAACGCGCTGCACCGGAGATCCGGTGCAGCTTTTTCTCTGTACGCACAAACCTACGCCGGTCGTGCATAAAAGTTGTCAACCGGTAGGAACAATAGGATAGCGGATTGATATGAGCCGTATACAGGTATTTCATTGTAAGGCAGAGTTGACTGCCTCAGTTAAGCGTTTCTAAGTGGTACTGAGTCAAGGAGCGGGTTCAATTATGAGATTTGCTCGTGCACTGGCTTTCTGCCTGATCTTGTTTGTGATTCCTATGGTGATAGGTGATCACATATCGGCTCAGCGGCGAACCCTGTATTGGGGAACTACAGGGCAAGACGTCAAGGATGTTCAGTATAGGTTGAGACAGTGGGGATACTACGATGGTTTGATTGATGGCGTGTTTGGGGCAACGACCAGTAGAGCGGTGCGGGAGTTTCAGGCCAAGAATGGGCTGAGAGTTGATGGAATAGTTGGTCCTGAGACGTGGCAAGCGCTCGGCCTGTGGACAGGCCCAACTGCGCCTACTCCTCCGGCCACCTATGCTTCAACCACCGGCGTCGCACGCAACGACGATGTCCAGTTGTTGGCCAGATTAATTCACGCAGAAGCTCAAGCTGAACCATATATTGGCAAAGTGGCCGTGGGAGCGGTTGCCCTCAATAGAGTAGAGAGTCCATCTTTCCCCAACACGCTGGCCGGCGTGATATACCAGCCCGGCGCCTTCGAGTCCGTCACAAACGGGAGAATCAACTTGACGCCGTCACAGGAATCTGTGAGAGCTGCGATAGATGCACTAAACGGCTGGGACCCGACGTATGGAGCGCTGTTTTTCTGGAATCCGTATAAGAAGGTCAGCGCATGGATCTGGTCGAGGCCGATTGTGACTCAGATTGGAAAGCACGTCTTTGGCAGGTAGTTGAGAGCGATTCGACTCGGATAATGGAGGGTTCCCTGTGAGAGACAGAGGAAAAGTAGTGATGGGCATCCTTGCAGTTTTGTGGGCAGCTACTGCTCTTTGGGGCTATAACCAGTACAGTGCCCGAGCCCAACTCAACGTGCAACTGAACAACAGGTATCAGTATGAATTTGAGGACCTGATAAGCAGTTTGGAGAACGTGCAGATCTCTCTTGGAAAATGCCTAGTTTCTGGGTCAATGAGGAACAACATCATTCACCTGTCAGAAGTAGCTCGTTACGCCGAAACCGGTCAGGTCCGGCTGAGCAATCTGCCGCTACCCCAGAGTTTGAGAAGCCGCAGTGCGACCTTTCTAGCCCAGGTCAGTGACTTCGCGACCGTCTTGGCGAACAAGAACGCCTCGGGTGAAGTCCTGTCACGGTCCGAACGCGACACACTGGCAAGGTTGCATACCGAGGCCGGAGTCTTGGCCCGCAATCTGCACGAGATAGCCAGCGAGAATGCTCGAGGGATTAGCTGGTGGAAGCTTCAGACCACTGCAGAAGACGAATTTAAAGATGCGTCGGAGGGTATCGAAGGCAAGTTCGTGTCTATTGACAAGCAAATGATGGAGTATCCGACGCTGATCTACGACGGGCCGTTTTCCGATTCTGTCATCAATAGAGCCCCTAAGAGCCTCGATGGGCCCGAGGTTTCTAGAGACGAGGCGCGGGACAGGGCCGCCGCATGTTTGAAGGCGGCAGGAATCGAGTTTTCCGCACTTAAGGACTCGGGGACCACAAACGGCAAAATTAAGGCCTATTCGTTCGAAGCTGTGCGTGGAGGGACCTCACAGGCGAACAATCCGGTTGTGATAGAAGTATCTGTTCGCGAAGGAATAGTCACATGGTTCACTGACGGCAGACGCGTAGATAATGCTAAGCTCGACAGGGAAGAGGCAATTGAGAACGCGCAGGCGTTTTTGAAGCGTATTGGCTATGAAGATATGGAACCGACCTATTCGTCGATCGAGCTTAATGTGGCTACGATTCCATTCGTCACAGTCAAGAATAACACACGGATCTATCCAGATATGGTCAAAGTGCGGGTGGCACTGGACAACGGCGACATTCTGGGGTTTGACGCAGTAGGATACATAATGAACCACGAGGAGGATCGGAGAATACATAAGCCCAAGCTGACAGAGGCGGAGGCGAGAGAACGCGTCAATACAGAGTTTGACATTCGGTCCAGCAGGCTGGCAATCATACCGTCCTATTCAGACGAAGACACCTTGTGCTGGGAGTTTATAGGCAAGTACGGTGCAGACGACTACGTGGTCTACATCAACGCGCTGACCGGTCAGGAGGAGCGTATACTCAAAGTGATCGATTTGCCGTCCGGAGAATTCGTCATGTGAGGAGAGCCGGTGCAACAGTCCGGCATGCGTAAAGCGATTCTAAGAGAGCAACTTTCAGGTGGCGCCCATGCGGGCGCCACCCTCTCGCGTGTTGACCCTGCCTGACAGCCGATGCTAGAATAGGCTGTACTAGGTGACCCTCCGCGTGCGGACGCGAGGCGCCGGCAGCACGGGTGAGAGGATGGTGCAAATGGTTCAATTGACTTTTCTGGGTGCGGTCAGGACTGTTACAGGTTCCTGCTACCTAGTAACTACGCCCTCCGGTAAGATCCTTGTCGACTGCGGGCTCTTTCAGGGGTCTGACGAGGCCGGTGACCAGAATCGAGCTCCGTTTCCGTTCGATCCGAAGGAAATCGATGTCCTGCTTTTGACCCATGCGCATATAGATCATAGCGGAATGATTCCACGCTTATATAAGAGCGGTTTCACCGGGCCAACTATAGCTACCCATGCCACCGTAGATCTGTGCTCGATAATGCTTGCCGACTCGGGCCACATTCACGAAGCAGAGGCTGAATGGCTGAACAGGAAAAGGCGTAGGGCCGGACAGCCACCGATCGATCCGCTGTATACTGAAAGAGACGCGGAAAAGTGCCTTTCAGACTTCAGAGGAGTTGACTACAACAGATCGTATGAGATTCTGCCCGGAGTAGAGGCGAGATTTGTTGATGCCGGCCATATCCTGGGATCAGCATCGATAGAGCTGACCGTCCGCAATTCCCGGGAGGTCGTCAGGATTGGGTTTTCCGGCGATGTTGGGAACATCAATCAGCCCATTATTCGGGACCCGGTACCGGTGGGCCCATGTGATTTCGTATTAGTGGAGTCCACATACGGCGATCGCGTTCACGAAGACAGAGCAGGACGAGCGGACAAGCTGGCACGGATTATCAATGATACGCTTGGAGCCGGCGGAAATGTTGTGATACCTGCGTTTGCGGTTGGGCGAACCCAGGATGTTCTGTATGAGGTTCATCGCCTTCAAAAGGAGGGCAGGATTCCCGAGTTTCCGATTTACATAGACAGCCCACTGGCTATATCCGCAACAGAGATATTCCGGCGCCATCCTGAGTGTTTTGACAAGGACATGAATGAACTTTACGAGGCCGGTGAGAGCCCGTTTGATTTTCCTGGGGTTTCCTATGCCAGGCGAACTGAAGAATCGGTAGCTCTTAATACGGTCAGCGGAGCTATGATTATATCTGCCAGCGGAATGGCCAATGCCGGCCGGATAAAGCACCATCTTAAGCACAACCTCTGGAGGAAGGAATCAACCATTCTCTTTGTGGGCTTCCAAGCAGCCGGCACTCTTGGCCGGAGACTGGTTGATGGAGCCAGAACAGTCACACTATTCGGAGAGGAGATAGCTGTAAACGCAAGAGTGGAGACGCTGTCGGGATTCTCGGCGCATGCTGATCGCGAGGGGTTGCTGAAATGGCTTGATCAAGTTCAAGGCACCGGCCGAGTCTTCGTCGTTCATGGCGAGGAGTCACAGTCACTGGCATTTGCGGGTTTGGTTAACAGCCGTCTGGGAATAAAGTCTGAGCTTCCGGATCTCGGGGACACTGTGGAGCTTGAGCCTGACGGCTCGGTTTCATGGATAACCAGAGTCGAAAGGCCTGTTGATGAACGTGTCCGAACCGTCGCTGCACTCTTGGACGAGTTGGCAGCTCGAGCGAGAGTCACCAAGACTCTGTTGGCGGGTTCACCTGCGCCTCGTCTCGAGCAGCTTGAGAATGCATTGAGAAACGTGCTGAGTGTGCTTGACAAGAATTGAGGACGGCTGAGTTCCGGAAGGGGGGAGTTCGAGTGGCACAGGATATCTCCTGGTGGGTCGCATTTGGCGGCGGATTGGCAGCGTTTCTTTCACCCTGCATACTCCCCATGGTTCCGACTTACCTGTTTTTCCTTGCAGGCGAAGGAATCAGGGATCGGGAAACCGGGGCCTCTGTTCGTGCTGACCGGAGAAGCAGATGGGATTTGATCATGAAAGCAGGTTTGTTTGTTGTCGGGTTTACCGGGGTTTTTGTCCTCTTCGGCGTTCTGGTCGGCGCCCTGGGAACGTTCTTCCTTCAATGGCGGCGAGTCATCATGAATGTAGCCGGAGCTGTAGTGATCTTGTTCGGAGTTATAATACTGGTCCAGATAACTGTCGAACGCAATGCCGCACTTTTGAGCAAAATTCCGTTCCTTTACAAGCTGTTTTCCTCGTCTGGACGGGCCGTGCGGCAGTGCTACAGAGGTACCTATGTCGGCGCGTTTATTACGGGTGGAGCGTTTTCTCTCGCGTGGGGACCGTGTGCTGGCCCAATTGCCGGTTCTATTGCAGCGTATGCTTCGGTCTGGGGCGATGTTCTCAGAGCGGTTTGGTTGTCTATTGCATTTTCCGCGGGGCTGGGTATTCCGTTTCTGATGGCAGCGGTATTCGTCGATAGGCTGACAGCTGCGATCAAGAAGTTGAGCTGGTTGATACTGCCGGTTCGTGTAGTATCGGCGGTGCTGCTTATCGTCTTGGGAGTTATAGTGTACACTGATTCGCTATGGCGCATAGGAACAGCCTTCGTCTGAGGTACGAACGTGGAGGTGCAACAGTGATGCTTCGACCGGCGCAATTTCGATCAGCGATTCTGTCTGTTGGGGTACTTTTGGTGTTCCTATTGGTCGGGTTTTTCGGCTCATCCGGATCGTTTGACCGGGGTGCGTCTTCGGCGGAGTCTGCGCCGGTAGCCGGGATGAGACGGGTCGGACTGCGGCCCGGGGACCTTGCTCCGGATTTTGCGTTGCCTTCGATTGATGGAGTGCGTGTGAGTTTGTCTGATTTCCGGGGACACAGTCCGGTTCTCCTCAACTTGTGGACCGTTTCCTGTCCGTACTGCCACTTAGAGTTAGATGAACTCAAGTCGATGTACGACGATTATAAAGGTCGGTTGACGATCTTGTCTGTTTCAGTGGATCCTGGATATCCTGCATCGTATATAAAGCAGTTGGCAGTCAGCAAGGGATTGCCTTTCACAGTGCTTGTCGACCAGAGATTGACAGTTGCGCGCCTATATAGCGTATCCGCCGTGCCTGCTAACTATCTCATTGATGAGGATGGGATAATACTTGGGGTCTTTATGGGAGTTATCGATAGGGAAACTATGAAGAATAAGGTGGAGCCATTGTTGCAATGAGGAATATTAAAGTAGTGCTCGAATACGAGGGAACTGCTTATTCGGGGTTCCAGGTTCAGGCAAATGCAAACACGGTTCAGGAACAGATCGAGGCCGCACTGCAGAAGCTCACGAAGGAACAAATACGGATAGTGGCCAGCGGGCGGACTGACGCCGGGGTGCACGCTATGGGACAGGTCATCAACTTTTTCACCAATTCTAATATACCGGCTGAAAAGTTTGCTCCCGCTTTGAACACCTGGCTGCCTAAAGATATTCGAGCACTGGAATCGAGTGAGGAGGATCAAAACTTCCATGCTCGGTTCTCGGCTAAATGGAAAACTTACCGGTATCTCATTCTCAACCGCGAGGCACCTTCCGCGCTGCTCCGAAATCTGGCCTATTGGGTGCCGGACAAGCTAGACATAGCGCTCATGCGTTTGGGCGCTTGCGAGTTGGTCGGCACGCACGACTTTAGGGCTTTTATGGCCTCGGGCAGCTCGGTAGTAACTACGGTCAGAACCGTGACTGAGAGCGAGATTCGGACCCTCGAGTCCGAGGATTTAATAGAGTTTCGGATTACCGCAGACGGGTTCTTATACAACATGGTCAGAATCATTGTCGGAACCCTAATTGAGATTGGACGTGGAAAGCTGGATCCGAGTGTCATAAAGCGGATGCTCGACACCGGAGATAGAAGTTTAGGAGGACCGACAGCGCCCGCTAAAGGACTGTACCTCGTCCGGGTCACCTACTGATTGTGGCATGCCCGCGCCGAAGTTTGCTCGTGAAATGGATTCCTGTGATGTCGCTTGACACCTTGTTCCGCTGCGTATTAAAATGTCGTTGTGTCGTTAGCTCAGGCCGATACTTGGTTGAGAGCCCCGGCCAGGTAAGGCTAGTAGCATAACTTAGTCGTAGACTACGTATGTACCACGAGTATAGGAGGAAAAGAGATGTTCCGCTCGTATATGGCGAAGCCGCACGAGGTCGTACGCAAGTGGTACGTCGTCGATGCTTCTGGCTATACTTTGGGCAGGCTGGCCTCTAAGATTGCAGCTATCCTTAGGGGAAAGCACAAGCCGACATATACTCCTCATGTGGACATGGGGGATTACGTTATAGTCGTCAATGCCGATAAAGTGGTGGTGACCGGCAACAAGGAACGCGATAAGATCTATTACCATCACACTCAGTATCCTGGCGGATTGCGGTCAATAACTTACCAGGATTTGATGAAGAAACATCCCGAGAGGGTTATTGAGTATGCTGTGAGTGGAATGCTGCCGAAAAACAGACTTAGAAAGCGTATGCTTAAGAGACTGAGGGTTTACGCGTCTGCAGACCATCCGCATAAAGCTCAGAAGCCCGAGGTTTTGAAGATTTGAGACGAAAGGATGAGAGAGCGTGGAGGAAGTCCAGTACTGCGCAACAGGTCGGAGAAAGTGCTCTGTTGCTCGAGTGAGGCTAAAGCCTGGACAGGGCAAGATCATAATAAACGGCAGAGAAATGTCCGAGTACCTTGGCAGCAGGATACTAGAGATCATCGTCCGTCAACCGCTCGTTGCTACTGGTACCGAGGGCAAGTATGACGTCTACGTTAACGTCAAGGGCGGTGGGACCTCAGGTCAGGCTGGAGCGATCCGACACGGCATTGCTCGTGCTCTTTTGCAGATAGATCCCGAGTATCGTCCTATACTCAAGAAGGCCGGATACCTCACTAGGGATCCGCGCATGAAGGAGCGCCGCAAGTACGGATTGAAGAAAGCGAGAAAGGCCCCGCAATTCTCTAAGCGTTAGGTTGTGCTGCTTGTGTTTGTTCATACTTGAGGAGATCGTCGTGCCCAAGCGGTCTCCTTTTTTGTTTCTTGCGGAGATCCCGGGCAAAATAAGTAACATGGACGCGTGCGAAGAAACGGGAGTTGAGTGCAAGTGCCGGACAGAAACGATGTTGACCACTACTACTCCGAACAGCCGTTGGCGAAAGAGGATCTGCGGACCATCTCATTTTCCGTAGACGGGATCGAACTCACCTTTGTGACAAGTTCAGGAGTTTTCTCCAAGTTGCGCGTGGATCGCGGGACGGCCCTTCTCATCAAGTGCCTTGAGGTGTGCGACGGCGAGCAGGTGTTAGACTTGGGGTGCGGGTACGGTGCGGTTGGAATCGCTGCTGCTAAGATGGCTCCAGGTTGCTTTGTGACCATGGTAGACATCAACCGACGTGCAATTGAGCTGGCCAAGACAAATGCAGAACTAAATGGAGTTAGCAACGTGTCGATAGTTCACGGCGATGGATTTCACGCGGTAGGGGACCGGCGATTCCACAGGATCTATACGAACCCTCCGTACCGGGCCGGAAAGCAACTTGTGTATTCATGGATGCAGCAGTCTTTGCAGCACTTGTTTGACGGCGGATCTCTGTACGTTGTTGGGCAGAGAAAACAGGGAATACTGAGTCTGAGGGACTGGCTCACCGAGCTCTTTGGAACAGTGGACACTCTTGCAATAAAAGGCGGTTACAGAGTCTTCCGCTGTGAAAAGTCCGGTAAACAGTCCTGAGTATGCGGCCGGGCGCCTGAACATACGTTTTATTGGGAACGCTCCCGGGAGGGTATGTCAGGTGCCTTTGGTAGTTCTGGTCAGGCGCAATAGGTTGCAGACCTTGCTGGCGTTTGCAGTCCTAATTGTCGCACTGTGTGTGGACAGATTTGCCGGAGATTTGCATGTGTCCTCGTGGCGAGTTGCCGACGCGGTGTCCGGTCGGACCGTCCTCATAGACCCTGGACACGGTGGGCCGGACCCGGGAGCAGTCGGCAGGTCCGGAGTCAAAGAGTCGGACATAGTGCTGTCTATTGCTAACCGGCTTAGATCCTTGCTGAACAGAGCAGGCGTAGAGGTAATCATGACCAGAGTCGATGACACAGATTTGGCCGGAGGTGACGCAGGTTCGTTGCCTGCAGTTCGAAAGCGACGCGACCTGCTAGAGAGGGCACGTATAGCAGCAGCGGCCGAACCCGATCTCACCGTAAGCATTCACGCAAACAGCTTTCCGGAGCCGATTTGGTCCGGAGCTCAGACGTTTTACAGAGACGGCTGTAGCGAAGGAAGGCTATTGGCATTAGCCATCCAGGACAGTCTTGTTCGAGATCTAGGGCCAAATCCCAGGAAGGCAAAGAGTGCAGATCTCTATATACTCAACAGCCTCGATCCGCCGGTTGCACTGGTTGAGGTGGGGTTTCTGTCGAATCCCCGGGAGGAAATGCTCTTGGCGACCGAAGAATACCAGCAAAGAGTCGCCGAGGCCATATTCGCCGGAATCGTCAGCTATCTCGTAGACCTTGACTTGAGATGTAGACGTAGGAGTGAGCAGTCGACCCCGGAGCTTAGTCCTACGCTGCCGAGATTTGCAGTTGAGCACCTGCAGGCGTCTTCAGATTTGCTTCCAATCGAGTCAGCCCAACCGGATAATTCGCCTATTCGGATTGGAAACCCCGCGTTCACTTACATGGGCACGCTGTACTTCGGTGCGCCTACGAACTTTCAGGACAATCTGGTCAGCGAGCAGCGAAACATCATTGTTCGAAGGGAAAGTGACGGCGGGTTAGTTGAGGAACTGGCCCTCTTGCTTCTTGAAGAGCTGATAGCCGGACCGGGGGAGAAGAGCGTCTTAGCTCCCGTATTGCCGAAGTCAACAAAGGTGCGCAGTGTTACCGTCCTCGGCGATCTAGCGGTAGTAGATCTGAGCGGCACTTTAGTAGGGAATTACTGGGGCGGCAGTCGCAGCGAAGAGTTGACGATATACTCAATGGTCAACACTCTGACACGCATTGAGGAGATAAACCGGGTCAAACTGTCCATCGACGGTAGGTCTGATGTGAGTATTGCCGGTCATATGGTGCTCGATAAGGAGTACACCTTCGCCGATAGGATGCTGGAGACAGAAGCAGGCGCTGACCGGGCTGCAGACGTTGAAGACCGTTTCCACCCGTGATATCATGAAGTTGAAATGGTCGAGGGGTGATAACAATGGGTGAACTGGTTGCCGCTGCCCTCATGCCGCATCCTCCTATTGCAGTGCCTCAGATTGCCGGCATGCGTATGGAAGACGTGTCAACGACTACCGACTCGCTGAGGAGGATTTCTCAAAGAATTGTCGGTTCGTCTCCGGATCGTCTTGTTGTCATCTCGCCTCATTGCCCGCTGTTTAGCGATGCCATCGCAATTCTCTTTGCTGAAAAGCTCGAAGGCGATTTCGGCCAGTTTGGCCACAGAGAACTCTCGTATGTGTTTAAGAACGATTTGGAGTTCGCGCGGTCGTTGTCAGAAGTTGCTAGTAGCGAGAGGATACCGACGGTACTGATTGACAGCAGGCGGGCTCGGACCTATGGAGTCGGCGAGCGGCTTGACCACGGCGTGCTGGTGCCTCTCCATTTCGTAAGTGAAGCCGGTTACAACGGTTCTCTTGTCTGCATGGGGTTCGCACTTTTCAGTGTGGAGGAGCTGTTCAGGTTTGGAACGGTCCTTAGAAAGGTGATCGAAGAGAGTCCGGGACGAACTGCCGTAATAGCAAGCGGAGATCTGTCTCATCGATTGACCTCGGATGCTCCTGCAGGATACAGCCAGTATGGTCGAGTGTTTGATGAGGAATTGATGGCCAGGCTTGGCAGTAAGGATTATTACGGCGTGCTGTCAATGGATCAGAGTTTGATAGAGCGGGCCGGAGAGTGCGGCTATCGCTCTGTCGTGATACTGCTCGGCTGTTTAGATGGGTACGAGACCGACCCAGAAGTGCTTTCATATGAAGGCCCGTTCGGGGTAGGTTACGGTGTAGTGGATTTCCACGTCAAGAAAGGAAATGGCCCTCACCTACTCGATAGGTTGATAGAGCGTGCGGTCGAGGAAGTTAGGAGAAGGCGGGAAAGCGAGGATGAGTTTGTCAGTTTGGCTAGGCAGGCTGTGGAGAATTATATCCGCTACGGGAGGATCATCACCCCGCCGCAGCCTTTACCAGAAGGCATGCAAGCTCGGGCCGGAGTGTTTTGCTCGATAAAGAAAAATGGGCAGCTTAGAGGATGTATAGGCACTATTGAACCGGTGCGGAAGAACATAGCCGAGGAAATCATCTACAACGCAATTTCTGCCGCGACGCAGGATCCTAGATTCCCGGCTGTGCAGGCTTACGAGCTGGATTCACTGGTGTACAGCGTCGACGTGTTGTCAAAGCCGGAGTCAATTGATAGCGTCGATCAGCTCGATGTTCGCAAGTACGGAGTCATAGTTTCCAGCGGCGCTAAGCGAGGCCTTCTCCTCCCGAACCTTGAAGGCGTTGATACTGTAGAAGAGCAGATCCGCATAGCTAAGCAGAAAGCCGGAATTCTTCCGGGTGAGCCTATATCGCTTCAGAGATTCGAGGTGGTGCGTCACCAGTGAAGGAAGCCCGGTACTATGAAAGCGGCTCAGGCACGGTGAATTGTCTGCTCTGTCCCCAACGCTGTCACCTGCGTGATAACGAAATAGGGCGGTGCGGAGTTAGGCAGGCAAGAGACGGAAAGCTTTATACTCTTAACTATGGCCGCGTAGCGTCGATTGCGCTGGATCCGATAGAGAAGAAACCTCTGTACCACTTTTATCCCGGTTCAAGCATTGTGTCGGTTGGCTCGGTCGGATGCAACCTGTCTTGCGGATTCTGCCAAAACTATCAGCTCTCCACGCGTCAGGCGGACACCGAGTATCTGAGTGCGGAGGAGCTAGTTGCGCTGGCGCGAGAGCCGATTCACGGCGAAAAGAGCATCGGAATAGCCTATACGTATTCAGAGCCCATTGTGTGGTTTGAATACGTCATGGATGTCGCGACAAAGGCGAAGAGTGTTGGACTTAAGAACGTGCTGGTCACGAACGGAGAGATTCGAGAAGGGCCTCTCGATGAATTGCTTACGGTCATCGATGCGATGAACATAGATGTGAAAGCTTTCAATCAGCGCTTTTATTCCGAGATATGTTCAGGACCGTTCAAGAGTGTTCTTGAAACAGTGGAGAGATGTGTGGGCAGGTGTCATATAGAGATTACCACCTTGCTCATTCCTTCCCTCAATGACTCGGATGAGGAAATCCGCATGCTTGCCCGCTGGCTTGCGCAGCTAGACGACACAATTCCACTCCATCTCTCTAGGTATTTCCCGCACCACCGCATGAATCTTCCTCCGACTCCGCTAGATACTTTGAAGCGCGCGTACGACATTGCGTCCGAATCGCTGAAATACGTCTACCTCGGCAATGTCGGCGATCCGAAGTATGCGACAACCTACTGTCCGGAGTGCGGGAACCCGGTTATTCGCAGATCGGCCTATTACAGTGTCCAGGTATTGCTCGACGGTAAACGCTGCAGAAACTGCGGGGCGACGCTTGCCATAATAGTGTAAGTGCGGCTCTTCTCAGGCACATCATAAAGCCTCGAGACATCCAGAGTCGATCACGATCTGCGACCAGGTTTCCATACTATCGTAGTAGCGGCCCAGATCCGCTACCGGCACAAAACTGCCGCTCATCATGTCTTTCTCGCGAATGGCGATGTTCGCCGCTTGGAGGCGAGCGATATAAACTAGTCCCAGGTGCACACTGCCGACGGAGTTCGAATCGTCGTTGATAAGGCCCTTCAGAGAGAGTTCGGGGACTTCGGCCAGGCAGACTTCTTCTTTGATTTCTCTGAGCAATCCTTCCCTCAAGATGGCCATAAACTCGCTGCCGATACCGGAAGCATCCACAGACGGACCCTTTCTCTGCTGCACGTCAGTCGTGTTTATGTGGCCGCCAATTCCGATCGAGTGCATACCGGCGAGGCGCTGCTCAGACTGCAAGGATGACCGTTTTACGACAAAGACGTTATCTCGGCAAGTGAGGACGACGTAGGGGATCAACTGCTTTAGAGAAGGGTCGTTTTCCACAAGTGCCCTCGGCTCGAATCTATAGTTGGATTCCATTCGACCGAGATAAACGTGTATATCCTGCCCAATAAACCCTTGAGGAGCTGCTTGAGGGAATATTGAGCTCCGAGGGACTACGAGTACGCTTTCGTTGACCATGCTTTGGCTACCCCCTTGGAGCCGTTATAATACAGCCGTTCATACACATGGTTGGCCACACTTTCCCGTTTTCCTCTCGGAAATTCGCCGGAATTGCAAAAAGGGTATTGCATGAATATGCAAAGGAGTGGTATACTTACGACAACGCATCTCAGTTGGCATGAGGGGTGTGAGCCAGTTGATCAGAGCTGCAATAGTGGGAGCGTCAGGGTACACGGGTGGAGAGTTAGTGAGGTTGCTTCACTGCCATCCGCAGGTTGAGTTAGTTGCTCTCTCCTCTAGAACATATGGGGGTCAGGACATCGGCAGCGTGTTTAGCTCTCTGAAAGGGCTTAACTACCGCTTTAAAGAGATGAATCCTGAGCAGATAGCGTCAGAGGCGGATGTTGTTTTCGTCGCAGCGCCACATGGGGTAGCTATGCAATTTGCACCTGCAGTGGTCGAGGCGGGTAAAAAGCTGATCGATCTGGGAACGGACTTTCGTTTCCGAGATGTCGCACTGTACGAGCAGTGGTACAAAATCCAACATAGCTGTCCTCATCTGCTCGCTGAGGCCGTCTACGGGTTGCCGGAAGTCCATCGTTTAGAGATTGCTAAGGCCCGAGTCATCGGCAACCCGGGGTGCTATCCAACTAGTATTATCTTGGCGCTCGCACCTCTGCTGGAAGCTCGTGCGGTGGCAGATGATCTGATTATAGCTGACTCAAAATCCGGAGTCAGCGGAGCCGGTAGGAAGTCTGATACAGCCTACAGTTTCTGTGAACTAACCGGCGAAGTGCATCCCTACAGTGTCTTGAACCATAGGCACACGCCGGAAATAGAACAAGAGCTATCGCTGCTGGCCGGTCGGAAGATAAAGGCCGTGTTCACGCCTCACCTGGTGCCTACAGTCCGCGGCATCATCAGCACCGTCTATGTCAGAATAAAGCCTGGGTACACTCGGGAATCTATACGAGGTCTGTACGAGCGGCGTTACGAAGGGGAACCGTTTGTCAGATTGTTGGATGAGGGCCATTATCCGAGTACTAAAGCAGTAACAGGATCCAACTATTGCGATATCTCAGTCGATTTTGATGAATCGACGTCCCTGGCAATAGTGGTCGCTGCAATTGATAACCTGGGAAAGGGCGCATCGTCTCAGGCCGTGCAGTGCATGAACATTATGTTTGGACTAGAAGAAACTGCAGGGATAGCTGGACTTCCCCTCTTCCCGTAGCAAGAAGTAGTTGATAATAATGAATTGTCTGAAAGGGGAAGCAGACGTGAAGAGAGACGTAATTGTGCTGAAGCAGATTCCTAGTGGAATAACCGCACCGAAGGGTTTTAGAGCTGCGGGGATACACTGTGGAATAAAGCGTAAGAAAAAAGACATGGCGCTCATTGTGTCCGAAGTTCCTGGCAGTGCTGCAGGAGTGTTTACAAATAACCGAGTGAAGGGCGCTTCTGTGATAGTATGTCAGGAACGGGTCAGAGGTGGCAAGTTGCAGGCCATACTGGTCTGCAGCGGCAATGCTAATGCATGCACCGGAAAGGTAGGCCTTGAGAACGCGTATGCATTGACTCGAATGGTAGCCCAACGCCTCGGGATCCCCGAAGATGTGGTTGCCGCCACCTGCACCGGAGTGATTGGAGTTCAGTTGCCAATGGACATCATCGAAACAGGCATCCAACAGATAGTCGAGGTTCTTTCTGAGGATGGCGGCAACGATGCAGCAGAGGCCATCATGACGACCGATACAGTAACTAAGCAGGTGGCGTTTGAGGTAGAGATCGGCGGTTGCACGGTTCGCCTCGGCGGGATGGCTAAGGGATCCGGTATGATCCATCCGAATATGGCAACCATGCTCGCGTTCATCGCCACAGATGCCGAGATCAGTTCTTCTGCGCTTCAAACCGCATTGTCACGGGCAGTGAGCAAGTCGTTCAATATGATAACTGTGGATGGCGATACCAGCACAAATGACAGTGTCCTAGTAATCGCTAACGGAATGTCAGGATGCCCAGAGATCATTCCGGATACCCCAGACTTCGATGCGTTCAGCGCTGCCTTAGACGCGGTGTGCATTGAGCTGGCCAAGATGATAGTGAGAGACGGCGAGGGCGCTTCCAAGTTAATCGAGATCAACGTAAGGGGGGCTCGCACCGAAGAGGACGCCAAGCGAGTTGCCAAGGCGATTGCTAACTCCAACTTAGTCAAGACTGCGGTATTCGGAGAGGATGCGAACTGGGGTCGCATTGTCTGCGCGGTAGGTTACTCGGGCGCAGAAGTCGATCCCGATCGAATTGATGTGAAGCTCGGCAGCATAAAGGTATGCGAAAACGGCCATGGTCTGCCATATGACGAAGAGTTCGCGTCGGAGATCCTGCGCGAGCGAGAGGTGGTTATTCAAGTGGATCTCAAGCTTGGAGAGGGCAGTGCGCGAGTGTGGACTTGTGATCTTACCTACGATTACGTTAAGATCAATGCAAGCTATCGTTCGTAAGCCGCATTGAGCGGCTGGGCGAAAGTATCGACGCGGGATTGGAGATGAGAGAAAAGTGATACGCATGGGCAGCGAAGCAATGGGCTCGGTAATCAAGAAAGCAGAGGTCCTGATTGAAGCGCTCCCATATATGCGAACGTTTGTCGGCAAGACGTTTGTCATCAAATATGGCGGGAGTGCGATGGAGGACGAGGCTTTAAAGAAGTCGGTCTGCCTTGATCTCGTGCTACTTAAGTATATCGGAATCAATCCGGTCATAGTTCACGGCGGTGGTCCCGAAATAACGCGGGCCATGGACAAACTCGGCAAGAAGCCCAGGTTTGTGAACGGGCTGCGTGTCACAGATGCGGAGACAATGGAAATAGTTCAAATGGTTCTGGCTGGCAAGGTAAACAAAGAGATCGTCACGATGCTCAATAAGAGCGGCGGTAAAGCAGTCGGGCTTACAGGTATAGACGGCAATGTAATCATAGCTCGTAAGAGGCCTGCAGAGGTCGCCGTAGACCGAAATACCGGAGAGACGGTGAGTGTAGACCTTGGTTACGTAGGGGACATCGATCACGTGGACACTGCGCTGTTGAACACCCTCAGCCGTGACGGGTACATTCCGGTGTTGGCTTCCGTCGCGGTCGGTTATGACGGCGAGAGTTACAACATCAACGCCGATTATGTCGCAAGCGAGGTAGCTCAAGCGCTCAAGGCTGAGAAGCTCATCATGCTCACCGACGTCGAGGGGATATTTGAGGATCCAAGTAGGGAGGACTCCATTATCTCGTCCCTTACAGTCGGTCGTGCTCGCCAGATGATTTCTGCCGGACAGATAGAGGGAGGAATGATCCCCAAGGTGGAAGCGTGCGTGCGGGCAATCGAGGGTGGCGTGGCGAGAACACATATCATTAACGGAAGACTGTTGCATTCGATTTTGCTCGAGATCTTTACTGACGAAGGCATCGGTACAATGGTGATTCCGTAACCCGGCACTGATTAGGAGGTTGTCCGATGGACACCGGCGAGATAGTAGCTATGACGGAAAAATACGTTATGAATACTTACTCGCGCATACCGATCGCACCTGTCAGAGGCAGGGGAGCGCGGCTGGTTGACGCGAATGGCAAGGAATATCTGGACTTTGTGGCAGGAATAGCGGTCAACTCCACCGGCCATTGCCACCCAAAAGTCGTTGAAGCTATCTGCAGGCAAGCCGCAGAGCTTGTGCACGTGTCGAATCTTTACTACATTAAACCCCAAGCCGAACTGGCTCGGGTGCTGGTTGAAAATTCAGGCCTTGATAAGGTGTTTTTCTGCAACAGCGGTGCAGAGGCTAATGAAGCTGCTATCAAGCTTGCGCGTAGGTATTCGCGAGTAGTGAAAGGCAGCGAGGCCTACGAGATCATTACAGCAAGTGGCTCATTCCACGGCAGAACTCTGGCCGCGCTAACTGCAACGGGTCAAACCAAGTATCAAGAGGGATTTGAACCGCTGGTTCCCGGGTTTTCTTATGTGCCTTACAACGATCTGAACGCACTTAAGGCTCGTGTGACGGAGAAGACATGCGCTGTAATGCTTGAGCCAATACAGGGTGAAGGCGGAGTTTATCCTGCAGACCCCGAGTACCTGTCAGGTGTGAGTCAGCTGTGTAAGGAAAAAGGCTTGCTGCTAATCCTCGATGAGGTGCAGACCGGTGTCGGCAGGACAGGGGCGCTTTTCGCTTACCAGCTGTACAAGGGCGTAAAACCGGATATTGTGACTTTGGCGAAGGGATTGGCCAGTGGAATCCCGATAGGCGCGGTTATGGCCACCGAACAAGTCTCCAAAGGTTTTGCTCCGGGCAAGCACGCCTCTACGTTTGGAGGCAATCCTCTTGCATGTGCGGCCGGTCTTGCGACTTTGGATGTGATACTGAACGATGGAGTGCTCGACAATGTAAGGCTAATGGGATCCTACCTTCTGAATGGTTTGAGAGAGTTGCAGGCTTCAACAAGCGCAATAGCGGACGTCAGAGGCTGCGGCCTAATGGTTGGAGTAGAGCTAAGGAATCCCAGAGCAGCCGAAGTAACGTCGGCCTGTCGCGAAAAAGGCTTGCTCATCAACTGCCTGAAAGACAGAGTGCTGCGACTGTTGCCTCCGCTCATCATCGATAAAGACGACGTAGATACTGCGCTGCGAATCTTGGCTGATGCGTTCAGCGAAGTCCAGTAGGTGGAGGCGAACTATGAGGGCATACTTGGTGCTAGAAGATGGAACAGTTTACGAAGGCGACGCGGTAGGGGCGACCGGGATCATATCCGGAGAAGTTGTGTTTACTACCGGAATGACCGGGTATCAAGAGACGCTTACCGACCCGTCCTTCGCCGGGCAGATTGTTATAATGACGTATCCATTGATTGGAAACTGTGGAACGAATGAAGAAGATATGGAGGCAATCAAACCCGCACTTCACGGCCTTGTCGTAAAGGAGGCTAACAAGTGTCCCAGCAACTGGAGGAGTCGAGAGGACCTCAACCAGATGCTCAGCCGCTACGGTGTAATCGGGATAGAGGGCGTGGATACGCGTTCGCTCACACGCAAGCTGCGCTCTAAGGGCACTATGAACGGAGTGATATTCTCACAACCTGATCACACCTTGGACTCATCGGCTATTGATGAGTTTGCCGAAATGGCGCGGCAGTGCCCGCACGTAGACAAGACGAAGCTCATTTTCAAGGTGACCACGACCAAGCCGTACCGAATCGATGGTGACGGCTATCGAATTACGGTTATCGACTACGGAGTTAAGAAGAGTTTGCTGAAATGCTTGACTGACAGAAACTGCTGTGTGACAGTTCTGCCTGCTACAGCTTCAGCTCAGCAGGTTTTGGAAACCGAACCCGACGGGATCGTCTTATCCAATGGGCCGGGTGATCCTAGACATGCCCGGTATGCAATAGCGACGATTAGGGAACTCATAGGCACTAGGCCGATGCTGGGTATCTGTATGGGGCACCAAATACTGTGCTTAGCACTTGGTGCCGAAGTTTTTAAACTCAAGTTCGGCCACAGGGGCGGGAACCATCCTGTGAAAGAGTTAGCCACAGGTAAGGTCTTCATTACTTCACAGAACCACGGGTATGCGGTGGACGAGAAGACTCTTGATCCGAGGGTTGCGTATGTAACGCACGTCAGTCTGAATGACGGAACGGTGGAGGGAGTGCGGCATTGCTCGCTCCCGATCTTCTCCGTTCAGTATCACCCTGAGGCGTCGCCCGGGCCACATGACACCCAGTTTCTGTTTGACAGCTTTCTCGGAGAAGTCGCGCGGTTCAGGTCTTAAGAGGAGTGACACAACTTGCCGCTGAAAAAGGGTCTCAGGACAGTTATGGTAATAGGGTCTGGACCGATCATAATCGGCCAGGCTGCGGAATTCGACTACGCAGGGACTCAGGCGTGCCGAGCCCTTCGCGAAGAGGGATTACGGGTAGTCTTAGTTAACAGCAATCCCGCAACGATAATGACCGATACGAATGTGGCGGACCGGGTGTATCTCGAGCCCTTGACTGCTCCGGTGGTAGCCAGGATCATCGAGAGAGAACGGCCTGACGGACTCCTTCCTACGCTTGGCGGCCAGACCGGATTGAACCTAGCAGTCGAGCTCTCCGAAGCCGGTGTCCTAGCAAAATACGGCGTGGAGTTGCTAGGCACACCCCTAGACGCAATTCGCAGGGCTGAAGATAGAGAGCTATTCAAGAAGACGATGCAGGAGATTGGTGAGCCGGTTCCCGAAAGTACTACAGCCCATAGCCTACAGGAAGCTTTGGAGTTTGCTCGAAAGATCGGGTATCCCGTAATAGTCCGGCCAGCGTATACGCTGGGAGGGACCGGAGGCGGAATAGCAGAGAACGAGGAGCAACTCGTCCAAATCGCTATCAGGGGCTTAAAGAACAGCCGCATTCAACAGATACTCATAGAGCGCAGTGTGGCAGGCTGGAAGGAAATCGAGTACGAGGTTATGAGGGATTCGGCCGGCTGTTGTATAGCTATATGCAACATGGAGAATATGGATCCAATCGGAATTCACACCGGCGACAGTATTGTTGTGGCTCCAACTCAAACTTTGACGGACAAGGAACACCAGCTGCTGCGATCTGCCGCTTTCAGGATAATTGAGGCACTCGGAATTGAGGGCGGTTGCAACGTTCAGTTTGCTTTGAACCCCGATAGTTTCCAGTACTATGTAATCGAGGTGAATCCTCGGGTCAGCAGGAGCAGCGCACTTGCATCGAAAGCCACCGGTTATCCAATTGCTAGAGTCGCAGCCAAGATAGCTGTCGGATTGCGTCTGGACGAGATTGTCAATGCAGTCACCGGAGAGACGCTGGCCTGTTTCGAGCCTGCACTGGACTATGTGGTGACCAAGATCCCGCGCTGGCCGTTTGACAAATTTGCTTCAGCTGACAGGGTACTTGGCACTCAGATGAAGGCTACTGGCGAGGTCATGGCAATTGATCGCACTTTTGAAGGAAGCCTGTTGAAGGCAGTGCGGTCGCTGGAGATAGGCATTGATTGTCTTAAGCTCAAAGGAATCGAAGAGTGGCCGGACGCACAACTCATGTCTCGCCTGCAGAAGGCAGATGACCAGCGCTTGTTCTGCATTGCCGAGGCATTGAGACGCGGGTACTCGGTGGAAGAAGTTACTAGACAGTCTAAGGTCGACCGGTGGTTCATCTCCAAGATTCACGGAATTGTCGAGCTGGAATCTAGACTAGAGGAGACTCTCAAGCATGTGCGTTTAGACAAACCGCTTGACGAGGATACGAAAGCACTGCTGCGTGAGGCTAAGTCGCGCGGGATTCCGGATTCGCACATCGCGCGCATCCTTGGTGTGTCCGAGCTCGAATTTAGAAAGCTTAGAGAGCAGGTAATTCAACCGGTTTACAAGACGGTTGATACCTGTGCTGCCGAGTTTGACGCGTCGACTCCTTACTACTACTCGACTTATGAAGACGAAGATGAAGTGAACTATAGTTCAAATCGCAAGGCTATCGTTTTAGGATCTGGGCCGATAAGAATAGGTCAGGGCATCGAGTTTGACTACTGCAGTGTCCACTCAGTTTGGGGGCTCAAGGAAGCCGGAGTCGAAGCCGTAATTATCAACAACAATCCGGAAACAGTGAGCACGGACTTTGATACTAGTGATCGCCTGTACTTTGAACCGCTCACTCTTGAGGATGTGCTCAACGTTGTTGAGAAGGAAAAGCCCGAGGGAGTTATAGTTCAGTTTGGCGGGCAGACCGCGATCAATCTGGCGGGACCTCTCAAACAAGCCGGTGTCAAGGTACTTGGCACGTCTGTAGAGCACATCGATTTGGCTGAGGACAGAGAACTGTTCTCCAGGCTGTTGATGTCTATCGGCATACCTCAAGCCGAAGGCCGAACTGCCACTGACATAGATGAGGCCATCGGTATAGCGCACAAAATCGGCTTTCCTGTGCTCGTGCGGCCTTCTTACGTGCTCGGCGGGCGGGCAATGGAGGTTGTTCACAACACCGAAGATCTCTACAGATATGTGAAGTTTGCTGCTGAAGTCTCGCCTAATCATCCAATACTGATAGACCGCTATCTGGAGGGAAAAGAGCTCGAGGTTGACGCCATCTCAGATGGCAGGGACGTGTTTATTCCCGGAATAATGGAGCATATCGAGCGCGCGGGGGTTCATTCCGGGGACAGCATGGCAGTGTTTCCTCCTCCCACTCTCACCGATGAGGTAATAAACACAATCGTTTCCTATAGTGTTCGAATTGCGCGCAGCCTGCGCATTGAAGGGCTGGTCAATATTCAGTATGTCTTGCACCGCGGCAAGCTGTATTGCCTAGAGGTCAATCCACGTGCCAGTAGGACCGTCCCAATCCTTAGCAAAGTGACCGGCGTGCCGATGGTCCGGATCGCAACGCAGATCATGCTCGGTGCTCGCTTGCGAGATCTCGGATACGGCACCGGCCTGCTGACTCCGCCTCCGTACGTGGCGATTAAGGCTCCTGTGTTCTCATTTGAAAAGCTTGGCCTTGTTGATACGTCGCTTGGACCTGAGATGAAGTCAACCGGTGAAGTGTTGGGCATCGGAAAAACGTACGAAGAAGCTCTGTACAAGGTGGTTGTGGCTGCCGGTCTGCGGTTGCCCAGTTCCGGGCGGGTATTGATATCAGTTGCGGACAAGGATAAGCAGGAGGTCGGGCCGTTAGCGCATGACTTAGCTCAGATGGGGTTTGAACTTCTTGGCACACATGACACTGCTAACTTCATGCGCGAATGCGGTATTCCGGCTGTGGATGTATATAACCCGGGAGAAGGCATACCGAACGTGATTGATCTGATCAGGCAGGGAGAGATCAGCTTGATAGTTAATACTCCAACCCACGGGCATCGCCCCGAGACAACCGGGTTTAAGATCAGGCGCGCGGCAGTCGAATACAGAGTTCCGTGCTTGACATCGCTGGACACTGCACGGGCCGTCATATCTGTCATGAGGGCGTGGCGAGGGGGAAGAGAACCCTCAGTCCGCTCGCTCAACGAATACATCGAGGAGTTCAACAAGGTGAAAGGTTTTCTACCGTATGAGGGAGTGATGGAATCGTGGTAAAAGATCATCCGCTTCTCACAGATGACCTCGCGATGCGCATGCGCGGAAAGGACCTTATATGCGTGCACGATCTGTCTTTGGATGAGATCTATAGGATATATGCGGTCGCATCACTCCTGAAGTCGGAACTGCGCAGAGGAATACCGCATCGCTTGCTCGAGGGCAAGAGCCTCGGGATGATATTCAAGAAATCATCTACCCGCACAAGGGTTTCATTTGAGGTCGGAATCTGGCAACTCGGAGGCTATGGGCTGTACCTCAATGCTGAGGACATCCAGCTAAGTAGAGGTGAGAGCATAGCCGATACTGCCGAGGTGCTGTCGAGGTATTTGGACGGCATAATGATCCGCACCTATGGCCACGATGAAGTAATCCAGCTAGCGGAGCGCGCTACGATTCCGGTGATAAACGGCTTGACCGACCTGTTTCACCCTTGTCAAGCCTTGGCTGATATGTTTACCGTGTATGAGAAGAGGGGAGCGCTTGACGGTCTCAAGCTCGCGTTTATCGGTGACGGAAACAACGTTGCGAATTCGCTGATGTGTATTTGCGCCAAACTCGGGATGCATATGAGCATAGCCTGTCCACCCGGATATGAACCTCCTTCCTCTGTGGTCGAGATTGCGAAGGCAGATGCAGCTTTCAGCGGGTCGCAGCTCAGGATTGTGCGTGATCCGTTTGAAGCGGCTCGGGATGCAGACATAGTGTATACAGATGTTTGGGCGAGCATGGGGCAGGAGTTGGAAAGGGTTGAAAGAGAAAAGAATTTCGCCGGATATCAGGTAAACAAAGAGTTAATGGCAGTGGCCAAGCCGAATGCGCTCGTCATGCATTGTTTACCGGCTCACCGTGGACAGGAGATCACCGACGATGTGATCGACGGCCCGAATTCGATTGTGTTTGACGAGGCTGAAAATAGGCTTCATGTTCAGAAGGCAATCATGGCACTGCTGATGATGTGAAACGGCGCTTTACTGGTGCCACAGGGAGGCTGATTGTATGAGCGAAGTCAGAAAGGTTGTTCTTGCGTATTCGGGAGGGTTAGATACCTCAATCATTATTCCGTGGTTGAAGGAAAATTACGGGTGTGAAGTCATTGCCATGTGCGCTGACCTCGGTCAAGGTGAAGAGCTCGAACCGTTGAAGGAAAAGGCCATCAAGTCAGGGGCGAGCAAAATCTATATACGCGATCTTAAAGAGGAATTTGTTAGAGACTTTGTCTACCCGGTCGTGAAAGCTCACGCGATATACGAAGGACGTTATCTTCTCGGAACAGCGTTCGCTCGGCCGCTCATTGCAAAGAGCCTTGTGGAAGTCGCCGAGGCAGAAGGCGCCGATGCAGTAGCTCACGGCTGCACCGGCAAGGGGAACGATCAAGTCAGATTCGAGTTGACGATCAAGAGGCTTAACCCGGATCTAAAGATCATCGCTCCGTGGAGAGTGTGGAACATACGATCTCGAGAAGATGCCATTGACTATGCCAAGGCCAGGGGCATTCCGGTGCCTGTGACGAAAAAGGACAATTACTCCATGGATCGAAATCTATGGCACTTGAGCCATGAGGGTGCAGACCTTGAAGATCCGGCTAACGAGCCTGACTACGATCGCATCCTCAAGTTGATAGTGAGTCCGGAGCGTGCACCTGATCGGCCTACCTACGTGGAAATCGAGTTTGAGCAAGGGATACCGGTCAAGGTCGACGGAAAGGCAATGGACCCTGTGTCGCTTCTCGCCTACCTAAACGAGGTTGCCGGCAGGAACGGAATCGGAATCGTCGATATGGTCGAAAACCGCTTGGTTGGTATGAAGTCGAGAGGCGTTTATGAGACGCCCGGCGGGACTGTCCTGTATGCTGCTCATCGTGAGCTAGAATCTATATGCCTCGACAGGGACACGTATCACTACAAAGAGCTAGTTGCCCTCAGGTTTGCAGAACTGGTGTATTATGGACAATGGTACACTCCGCTCAGGGAAGCGCTGTCGGCATTTGTCGATTCAACTCAGCGATATGTGACCGGCAAGGTTCGCATGAAGCTGTACAAGGGCAACTGCATTCCCGCCGGGGTGGAATCGCCGTACTCATTGTATAACCAAGAGATAGCGACTTTCGGTAGGGACGAGGTCTACAACCAAAAGGACTCCGAAGGGTTTATCAACCTGTTCGGCCTCCCGATGAAAGTTCGGGCCATGATGGAGAGACGTACAGCTAAGGAGTGACCGGCTCGCTTGAGCCGGCATTTTTCGGCAATCAGAGGAAAGGAGGGGAACGAAATGGCAAAGCTCTGGTCGGGCCGATTTACCAAAGAGCAAGACGCTCTTATGGACAGCTTTCATTCATCGATCAAGTTTGATAGCCGGCTCTATGAAGAGGACATACGAGGAAGTATCGCACATGTGCGGATGTTAGCGGCCTGTGGGATCATCACAAAGCAGGAAGGCGAGGCAATAGAAGAGGCATTATGGGAGCTCCTGGATGATATTCAGGCCGGACGAGTGGAGTTCTCGACCCAAGCAGAGGATATCCACATGAATATTGAGTCCCTGCTGATTGAGAGGATCGGCGATGTTGCCCGCAAACTGCATACTGCTAGGAGCAGAAATGACCAGGTCGCTCTCGATACTCGCATGTATGTGTTGAAAGAAATAGACGAAATCATTGACCTCGTCAAACGCATTCAAGCTACGCTGGTGAGGAGGGCTGAGGAGAATCTGGGCGTTCTCATGCCGGGGTACACACACCTTCAAAGAGCACAGCCAATATTGCTGTCTCACCATCTTATGGCGTACTTTTTCATGTTCCAGCGTGACTGCGAGCGCCTGGAGGACTGTGCAAAGCGGACAGACGTAATGCCGCTGGGTTCTGCTGCCTTGGCCGGCACCAGCTTTCCCATCGACAGGGAGATGGTTGCTAAGGAGCTCGGTTTCAGTCGAGTCAGCGAGAATAGCATGGACGCGGTTTCTGACAGGGATTTTGTTGTGGAGCTGCTAGCCTGTATTTCTATAATCATGATGCACCTGAGCAGGTTTGCTGAAGAGATAGTCCTCTGGTCATCTTCCGAGTTCGGCTTCGTTACTCTCGACGATCGCTACTCGACTGGAAGCAGTATCATGCCTCAAAAACGGAACCCGGATGCAGCTGAGCTGGTTCGCGGCAAGACCGGACGGGTTTTCGGCAACCTCCTTGCCGTCCTAGTGACTATGAAGGGCCTTCCGCTCGCATACAACAAGGATATGCAGGAAGACAAAGAACGCCTGTTTGATTCAATCGACACGGTCAAAGGTTGTCTCACGATCTTTGAGCGAGTGATTGATACTTTAGTTTTCAATTCGGAGAGAATGCGCGCAGCTTCGGCCAGTGGATTTATGACAGCTACGGATGCTGCCGATTACCTCGTGCGAAAGGGAGTTCCGTTCAGGACAGCTCACGAGATTGTTGGCCGGATAGTCCTCTTTTGTGAAAAAAACGGCTTGACGTTGTCAGACCTCAAACTCGAGGACTGGCGTTCGTTTAGTCCCCTCTTCGATGAGGACGTAATGGACGCAGTAGACCTGGATGCATCGGTTTCAGCAAGAGATGTGTACGGCGGGACTGCTTACAATCGCGTCGTGGAGCAGATCGAACTCGCAAAGAAGCTCCTTGGCTAGAGCTTTGACACTCTGGATGCAGTGTTTTTGCGAGACTTCAAGATTCTCGGAGGCAGTGTTTTGGACAATAAAGGGGAACTGGACAACGCATGCGCTGTAGGTCTGAATGAGAGACAGTGCATGCTTGTAACTTGCTGGGCAGCCGCATTTCTTCTTGGGTGTGTAACTGCTCCTATAGGTGTGACTGTCCAGGGATTGATCGTCAAACATCACCTTACACATACGCTTGCGGGTTTGATACCGTTCATGATGGGTGCCGGTAGGCTTATCACGGCAGCCGGCTCCGGATGGATGAGTGATCTCCATGGCCGTCGTCCGGTTTTTGCCGTCGGCTGCGTCGTATCAGGAGCAGGTGCTGTTGTATATGCTTTAAGCTCTTGGTGGTGGATTTCACTTGCTTCAATGCTCGCTATCGGTTTAGGTGTCGGGCTGCTTGATGTCTCGGCAAATGCCATGGCAGCAGATCTCAGTGTTCGAAACCGGCAGTTGGGCATCAGCCGCCTTCAGGCGTTTTTTGGGGTAGGTTCGATTGCCGCTCCGATAGCTACGGCCGTATGTGTTTCCGCAGGGCTCGGGTGGGAACCGGTGTATCTTGCCGCCGGAATTGCGTTTCTCGCATTGCTGTCTTCGATTCACCCTCCGCTCGTCCCTATACAACTCGTCAGGCGGCTGCCACCTTCGGGCGCTTCGTCTTCGGCGGCACGATCTGATCCGGGTCGGATCAAGAACATACTTGGTTCGCGAGTCTTTGCCGTATTAGTGGTTGTATCCTTCGTATACGGTGGACTATCGAGAACCGTACTGGCATGGACGAATACTTACATCACCGACACCATGGAAACGTCGCCGCTAGCCTCAATGTACCCGGTAATTCTGTACAATATCGGTCTTGCGATTGGCCGGTTTAGTTCTGGCAGTATAGTCAAGTGGCCATACGAGGTCGTGTTTGTTGTGGGATCGACCGGATCGGCGATCTCCATCATTGCATCTGTAGTTTCTAACGGTTTCGCACTCACAGCGGCAAGCCTCGCATTGGCAGGATTGTCTCACTCAGTTTTGTTTCCCACAGCTGTCGCGTGGGGCAGCGAATTGTTGCCGCATAACGTTGGTACATCGACCGGAATACTGTCAATGGCAGTGGCTGCCGGCAGCATGACAATCCCTTGGTTGACCGGCGCTATATCTGACTATGCAGGTTTGCGATTCGGAATCCTGATCGTGGCGATAGTTGGGGGCGCGTCGATGGCCATCCCCGCGGTTTGGATTAGCACTGCTGAGCGTGCGAGCAAGCGCAGTTGATCACAGAATCATTTTGTTTGGCAAACCAACTCCGAATGTGGATAGAGATGCGCGTCCTGCCAAAACCTTAATATGCGGTTCTAGCAGGATTTTTGTTTGCCCTAGAGAACTGGTTAAGCGAAAAAGCAGCGGCGGCTCGACAGGCAGCCAGAGTCCGATCAGGATCTCGATGCAGCATGAGGCCGACCTGCTTACCGGTCGAACGTGTTGTCCGGCCAAGCGATAAGAAAGGAGGTGCCCCACAGCGGTTGACGCGAGCCGGCATCACGGGAGACAGCAGCAACTGAAACAGATGCAGCCGGGGATCAAGAGACGTAAGGTAACATGGAGACTTGCGTTGAATGTCCCCCTATCGCACCAGGAGATGTCGCATCGTCTACGCCTACTGTAGATTGACACGAAGTTGCTGCCACTCACAAGTTCCTTTAGTCGTAGCACAATTTACAACACTGATTCAACCAAGGGGGATAAGCATGAAGAAGCTAGTGATCGCAACATTAGTCGTTGTAATGGTCGCAGCAACGGCACTGCCTACTATGGCAGCTCCACGGCTCACTACCAGTGGTTCGGTCGAGACTAATCTGAAGTACACCAAGGACTCCGGAGTAACATCCGAGTCAGAGATCAAGTTCAACGTCAACATGGTCTCAGATGAGAGTGCCGGGGATGTCAAGCTCCACATCGAGTTCGCACCGATCAACAGACAGAAAAAGGATTCCTTTGGTAGCTTGACGCCGTTTGGCTCCGGTCTCGATCTGACAATCGAGAAGGCATACTTGCAGACAAGCGGACCTCTCTGGAACGGCGGCCCGGACATGGACATCACGCTGGGCGACGTGGACGTCGCTTACTCAGACTGGATCGCCGCAATTCCTGGAGTGGAAGGCGTTAAGGTCGAGCGCATCAACCTTGCTGAGAACACGATTGATCTGTTCCACATCTGGGACGCAGCTAGCGACGTAGACGGAGACTCAGCATCTGATAAGGTCGTCGGCGTCAAGGGTCAGACCAGCATGGCCGGTATGGATCTTTCAGCAGCAGTCGTCAGAAGACTCACTGATGGCAACACTGCTTTGATGGCTAACGCCAAACTGAGCCCTGTAGACGACGTGACTGTAGACGGCACCATTGCTTACGACAGCGCTAACGAGGCAAGTGCTATTGTCGTCGAGTCAACCGTAACGTCCATTCCTAACTATACTATCAAGGCCGGCTATCGTAGCCTCGATCCAAACTTCGCCCCTCCGTACGCAGCCAAAGACGATCCTGACAAGGATCTAGACGAAGAGCCGTACGTCGTCAGATACGCCGGTCAGACCGGTTACAATGCTGAGGTTAGCACCTCTATAGCAAACTTCGACATCACCGGTAAGCTGGATAGGTACAACACCGTGAGCGAGCAGAAGAGAATCGTTGGTTTCGTGCTCGGAACAACTATCGAGGGATTTGACCTGAGCCTAGAGCATAATATCAACACTGACTTGGCTGCAAATGCAAGCACCGCGGATTCGACGCTCACCGCGGAGAGAGCATTCGTAATTGGCGACTACGAAATCCTAGGCAAATACACCTACAAGACCAATCCGAATGCAGCTGACAACGAGCGCAAGCACACTGTCGAGGCTTCGACCACGACCAACGTCGCAGCCCTCGGAAATGTTGACCTATCTGCCAAGCTGGCCAGCAACGGCGGACTCGACAGCCTGAACTACACCGTCAAGGCCTCCTACGACGCACCTAACGGCATAGCCTTTAGTGCAGAGTACGACGGCCAGGCTGGGTTCTCTGCTACCGCCGGAATGAAAGTAACCTTCTAGTCAGCAATCGGGCACAGGGTGTTGTTTAGCCCTGTGCCCTCCAATCTCGGCTAAGCCACCACAAGAAAAGCTTCGCGGGCACGAGCGAAGCGATCCCACAACACACGAGCCCCGACCTATGCGTCTGGGGCTCATCCTTTTTTCTCAACTTTGTCTGAGAAAAAGAAGGATATTACAAAAGTGTGTTGAATAACAGTATACACGTGGTGAGGTCCAGAGCTAGATTGAGGGGGTAAATCAGTAATGGCGAAAGTCATACTCGACCATGTCACCAAACGGTTCGGCAACGTGATAGCGGTCAATGACGCGTGCCTAGAGGTCAAGGACAAAGAGTTCCTAGTACTGGTCGGGCCATCGGGCTGCGGAAAGTCCACAACGCTTCGAATGGTCGCCGGGTTGGAAGAGATCACTGAGGGCAATATCTACATCGGGGATACCTTGGTCAACGACATCCCGCCCAAGGACCGAGACATAGCAATGGTGTTCCAGAACTATGCTCTTTATCCCCACATGGACGTGTACAACAACATGGCCTTTGGATTGAAGCTTCGCAAGTACCCGAAGGCTGAGATCGACAGGCTGGTTAAGCAGGCAGCTCAGATTCTCGGTATCGAAAACTTGCTCGACAGAAAGCCAAAGGCTCTGTCCGGTGGTCAGAGACAGAGAGTTGCACTGGGACGAGCGATTGTTCGCGAGCCGAAAGTGTTCCTTATGGACGAGCCGCTATCTAACCTCGACGCCAAGTTGAGGGTTACCATGAGAGCCGAGCTGTCCAAGCTGCACATGAGACTGCAGACTACGGTCATCTACGTTACTCACGACCAGACAGAGGCTATGACAATGGGTGACCGCATTGTTGTTATGAAGGATGGCGTAATACAGCAAGTCGGTGCGCCGCTGGAGATCTACAATAATCCTGTCAACATGTTTGTTGCCGGCTTTATAGGTACTCCTCCGATGAACTTCATCGATGCAGTGCTGGTTAAGGAGGACGACAATCTGTACGTCAAGGGCACCGGGTTCAAGCTCAAAGTGCCTGAAGGTCGCTTTAAGGATCTTGGTCCATATATCAATAAGGAAGTTGTCTTCGGCATTAGGCCTGAGGATATCATTGATGCAGAGTTCTATCCCGGCGAGATCACTGATGATAACTCAGTGGTCGCAATGGTCGATGTCACCGAGCCGCTCGGATCGGAGGTTCTCGTTTACCTGTCGTTCGGCGAGGCTATGGCTACAGCTAAGCTAGATCCTCATACCAGGGCTGCCGATGGCGAGAATCTCAAGGTAGTGTTCGCGATGCACAAGATGCATCTATTCGACAAGGAGACTGAGCAGGTCATTAGATAGCTGGGATGAAAGAAGTCCTAAGTGTAAATGCTTTTCTCACACCTATGTCGTCGGTCATGTAATGAGGGGATGGTACTCGGTGTGCGGGTACCATCCTTTTCGATTAGTCAAGTAGAAGGGGAGAATTCGCAATGCAGTTTAACTTGGACGATGTTGGGGCAATGCGGCAGATGGATCCCGGAGGAATGACTGATCTGATCGTCGGTTTACCTGAGCAGTTGAAGGAGGCCTATGACATAGGCCTGAAAGCGGAGATTCCTGCTGAGTTTTCACAAGTAAAGAATGTCGTGATCTCAGGGCTGGGAGGATCGGCTATCGGCGGCGATCTGCTGCGGTCGTTGACTATTGGCGAATCAAAGGTTCCTATCTCTGTCAACCGAGACTACGATATTCCGGCTTACGTGGGACCGGACACTCTCTTTATAGCTTCAAGTTACTCCGGCAACACAGAAGAGACCCTGCAGGCGTTTGATCTCGCCGTGAAGGCCGGGGCTCGTGTACTTTGCATCTCCTCAGGTGGAAAGCTTACCGAACGAGCAACACAGCTGGGAATACCGGTCGTCAAGATCCCCGGTGGACCGGCCCCGAGAGCTGCTTTGGGTTACTCGTTCATTCCGCTCTTGGTAATAATGCGCAGGTTGGGGATAGTGCACGATCATCCCGGTGATATAAGTGAAATGCTCTCGGTTGTTACCGGGTTGAGGGAAGTCCTTGGGCCCGAGTCGCCGGAAAGCGTCAACCAAGCGAAGCAGCTGGCGCGCAAGATGCACGGCAGACTTCCGATCATCTATGGGACAGAGGGCTACAAGGCAGTTGTTGCTCAACGTTGGAAGGGGCAGATCAATGAAAACAGCAAGGCTCCGGCCTACTGGAATGTGTATCCAGAACTTGATCATAACGAGATAGTTGGCTGGAAGACCAATCGCGAACTCCTTTCCAAGATGTACGTGATAAATCTAAGGGACAATGCGGAATCGGCAAAGATGCAAAAGCGCATCGAGGTTACTTCTGAAGTAATCGGGAGATACGCTGCCGGGGTAGAACACGTCTGGGCAATTGGCAAGTCTGCACTGGCTAGGCTTTTCTCTCTGGTTTATATTGGAGACTTTGCTTCACTCTATCTAGCTCTCCTCAACTGCGAGGATCCGCTCCCGGTCGAGTCAATATCCTATTTGAAGCAACAGTTGGCCCAGGTGAAGGAGTAGGGAGGGGCTGCAGTTGGAGGCTCGTTATATCGGCGTCGATCTAGGCGGAACAAAGATAGCTACCGGTGTCTGTGACGAAACGGGAAGGATCCTGATTCGAGACGTGAGGCCTACAGAGGCTCACAAGGGCACCGAAACCGTTATTGACAATATAAAGGCGAGCATTCGTCATGTCTGGCAGCAGCTAGGCCCCGACTGTGAAATCCGAGGGATTGGTGTCGGCAGTCCCGGACCACTGAGTTCTAAGGAAGGAATTGTGTACAGCTCGCCCAACCTAGGTTGGGATCATGTGCCTATAAGGCAAATCCTTAAGGACGAGTTTGGGGTTAGGGTTGAACTCGGCAATGATGCCAATGTGGCAGGCCTCGCCGAATGGAGGTTTGGAGCTGGCGAACAGTGCCGCAATATGATTTACGTCACTGTGAGCACCGGGATAGGTGGGGGAATCATAGTTGAAAAGCAGCTTCTTCTCGGATCTTTGGATTTCGCAGGAGAGATTGGCCACATAACCGTAGTAGAGAATGGACCGTTATGCGGCTGCGGGAGGCGCGGCTGCTTAGAAGCTCTCGCCTCTGGTACTGCAATCGCGAAGCGAGCACAAGAGCGCCTGCGCGTGGGTGTGCCCAGTATAATGGCCGAGCTTGTCAACGGCGATATAGAGCGAGTCGATGCTGCGATCGTGGCTAAGGCGGATGCAGCGGGTGATGCCCTAGCTTCTGAAATACTGGACGAAGCAATCAGGTATTTGAGTATCGGTCTCGGGAACCTCGTGACCATATTCAATCCTGATCGGTTGGTCATCGGCGGCGGCGTTTCGAATATGGGCGATAGATTGATTGGGCCGCTGCGACGCATGATACTGTCCCGGGCGATCAAGGAGTCGGTTCGTCATGTTCAGATACTCAGAGCTAAGCTAGGCTCTGATGCCGGAATGATAGGGGCCATGTGCTTGGTCATGGATTAGTGTCGGACAAGGGCGTCAAGCAAGTGCCACTGAGAATATGAACGAGGGGGAGAGAATACTATTCAGATGATAGTGCTCTCCCTTTTGTTCTGTACCCGTGATGAGAAGGAGGATGTACATGCGGCTGTTGGCTGTGATCGCTCTAGTAGGGGCAGTATTCGGACTCTGTTCGCAGCTCGCGAGCGGCAACGTCAGAGACGCCGAGAACCGCATGCTTTTCGGCATGGATGACCCACTTGGCGATGACTATGGCCCGGGCACTTACACATACCCAACGCATCCGGCGTTCAGCCCGCACTCGGGTATTTTAGATCTCAAGAGGTTTGAGGTCTTCGACAGCGGGGACACAATCGACTTCTATTTCACTTTCGCAATGATGACCAATCCGTGGCACGCACCGGAGGGATTCAGCCATCAGCTAATCGATCTGTACATCGATTGTATTGACCGTGCGGGAAGAGATCGCCCGCTGCGTGAAGGCCCAAGGGTTCGGTTTCCCGTCGAGTTTGGCTGGGATTACCTCATCAGGGTAGTAGCTTGGGGCGGCTGTCGCCTGTTTCGTGCGGATGATCCCACTAATTCCAAAGGCACCAAGGATGGGATCTCGGCCGCCCTGTTGCCTGATGGAAACACAATTAGGGTTTCCGTTCGCCGCGACCACTTTGAAGTAGAGCCAAGCTCCAATTGGATATACTATTGCTTGGTAGGGGCGCAGGATGTGTTTGGAGAGGACGAATACAGACCGGTCATGCGTGAAGTCGGGCTGTGGCATTTCGGCGGTGCTGAGGACGAGAAGCTCGCTCCTTACGTTATAGACCTGCTAGCACCGGGCTCTGGACCTAAGAGCCAGAAGGCGCAATTGAGTTCTTATGACGCTGGCAGCAGTACCTATGCATTGCTTCATCCCGTCGGTGGACCACCCGTTAGCTTGGTCACAATCGTCGTGCTTGTTGTGACCATTCTTCTCCTTGTGGGTATAGGATTGGGGCTCGCTTTTTTTGGACGTATGGAAAACAAGAGACCTCCCGGTATCCTGTAGCGTGACTCACAGGTGTGTAGCTTAGCTGGTCTTTGGGCAAAATAGCTACGTAGACTAGAGCCATTGCCAAACTTCGTTAGATGTGCTTGGGGCGAGTGTATGAAAATCATAATGCTCACATGGGAGTACCCTCCTAGATCGATTGGGGGCATCGCACCTCACGCACAACAATTGTCGAGAGCCCTAGTTGAACGAGGCCACGATGTCCATGTTATTACGCACCTTGAGGGCGACGCTAAGCAATTGGAGAACGACAAAGGCGTGATCGTGCACAGAGCTCCAATGGAGAGCCCGATCCCCCCTGACTTCCTCACTTGGGTCATGCAGATGAACATGAACCTTCTGGAGACGGCTATAGAAATCACTCGCAAGCATGGTCCGCCCAACATAATTCATGCTCATGACTGGCTAGTCGCATATGCGGCCAAAGCTCTCAAACATTCTTTAATGGTGCCGCTGATAGCCACTATTCACGCGACCGAGGCAGGCCGCAACTGGGGCCTTCACAATCAGATGCAGCGATACATAGGCGACGTGGAATGGTGGCTGGCATTTGAAGCCTGGAGAGTTATCTGCTGCAGCAGGTTCATGCTCGACGAAGTCATGAGAGTGTTCCAGCTGCCGCCAGACAAAATCGATGTGATCCCCAATGGTGTGAATGCAGAAGAGTTTTCATCAGATGCGGACATTGCTGAGTTTCGCCGTAAGTACGCTGCAGACGACGAGAAGCTAATCTTTTTTGTCGGTAGGCTTGTTCACGAAAAAGGCGTCCATGTCCTTGTGCAGGCGATGCCCAAGGTGCTTGCCCACTATGGGAAGGCTAAGCTCGTTGTCGCTGGAAAGGGCCCGGCAATGGACTATCTCAAGTCTCTCGCTTCTCAACTAGGCATTTGGGACAGAGTCTACTTTACCGGATACATAGACGACGATGTCCGAAACAAGCTTTACAAGGCCGCCGATCTGGCAGTCGTTCCTAGCCTTTACGAGCCGTTTGGTATTACCGCTTTAGAGGCAATGGCAGCACAATGTCCGGTTGCCGTAAGTGATATTGGGGGCCTCGATTCCATTGTTCAGATTGGCGTGAACGGATACAAGTTCTACGCCGGCAATCCCAACTCTCTCGCGGATACCATTCTCCACGTGCTGTTCTGTCCGGAGGACGCGAAGCGGGTGAGCAAGCGGGCATATGAAGAGGTTCTAACCAAGTACTCATGGAATCGAATCGCCGCTCAAACCGAGCAGACCTATCAGCGGGTGCTGAACGAACTCAAAAAGAGCGACTGGTGTATGACAGCTATGGAGTTGATGAGCGATGAAAGCCGTAATCATGGCGGGCGGAAAGGGAACCAGGTTGCGCCCTTTGACATGCGATCGTCCGAAACCGATGGTCCCGATATTGGGCAAACCTATCATGGAATACATACTGAGATTGCTTCTGAAGCACGGTATTCGTGATGTGCTGGTTACTCTTCAGTACAAACCTGAGATGATAATGGACTATTTTGGAAACGGAAGTGCTCTTGGAATGCACATCCGCTATTTTGTTGAGGATCAACCGCTGGGCACTGCGGGTGGCGTCAGGAGCATAGAGGGATATATCAATGAGCCGTTTTTGGTGGTGAGCGGCGATGCTATGACCGACATCGATCTGACCTCAGCTGTGAACTACCATAGGGAGAAAGGCTCCATTGCAACGATCGTTCTGACACGTGTGCCGACACCTCTTGAATACGGGGTTGTCATCATTGACGATTCCGGGCGAGTTCAGAGATTCCTTGAAAAACCAAGCTGGAGCGAAGTATTCAGCGATATGGTCAATACCGGGATATATGTCCTTGAACCTGAGGTGCTAAGGCACGTTCCAGCTGGGCGTCCGTTTGATTTCAGTAAAGATTTGTTTCCGATTCTCCTCAAGGCTGATGAGCCGGTCTTTGGATACGAGGCGAAGGGATACTGGTGCGATGTCGGCAACGCTGAGGCTTACGCAAAGGTCCATTTTGACATCTTAGCCGGGAAAACAGACATACCGATTCCGGGCAAACAGGTTGGGCCGGCAGTCTGGGTGGAAGATGGAACGCTGATACATCCCACAGCGGTCATAAACGGTCCGGTCTTTATCGGTGCTCACTGCAAGATCGGCCCAAATGCAGAGGTCGGAGAGTATTCTGTCCTGGGCGAGCAGATCCTTGTCGGCGCAAATAGCTCTATCAAGCGTTCCGTTATCTGGGACAACGTATACCTGGGAAGTGACGTAGAAGTCCGGGGGGCGATTCTGTGTGACAGGGTGAGCGTCAAGGACAAGTGCGCGGTGTTCGAGGGAGTGGTGATTGGGTCTGATTCGACGATAGGGCACAAGGCAATCGTGAAACCGGGGGTCAAGATTTGGCCCGACAAATTCATCGGTGCCGGCACTACAGTGAGCTCGAGCGTGATATGGGGTTCGACTACGTTAAACAGACTTTTTGGAGCCCTTGGGGTGTTGGGTTCATTTAATGTCGAGATAACGGCGGAGTTTGCTGCAAAACTCGGATCTGCCTACGGATCCGGTCTGAAACCCGGGACGTCGGTGGTCATTGCGTCCGATGGGTCGAATGCCTCTCTTGTTGTGAAGCAGGCTGCTCTGGCAGGGGTTCTTTCTTGTGGTCGAGATGTGAAAGACATAGGAGTAGCGACGATGCCGTTGGTGCGGTTTGCCGTAGCCAAACTACAGGCGGGTGGAGGCATATACGTTTCACGATCGTCAAGCGATCCGAACGGCATTCTGTTGCGGTTTGTGGACTCACAGGCGCTCGATATCGACAGCGCAACGCAGAGGAGCATCGAGCGTGACTTCTTTAGCGGAGACTTCTCAAGAGCTCCTGCTTCAGCGTGTGGGACTGTGGCACAACTAGATGACGTTTGGGTTCACTATGTCAAAGAACTGGGAGAAACTATTGACAGGGAAGCCGTGAGAAAAAGCGGTTTTAAGGTAGTGCTGCAAGCAAACCATGCGACCACATTGCCACTGATTCGGCGAATGATGGACGACTTCGGCGCTGTGGCGATTGTTTTAGACGATGTCGGAGGCCCAGTCGACACCGGAGGCGTAGAAGCAGACGGCGATCGAGTTCTCGAAGGATTGGTCCGAGTCTCACGAAAAGTAGTGTCGTCGAAAGCGGACCTCGGTGCCTTGATTGATACGAGCGGTGAAAATGTCATCCTTGTTGATGAGCTAGGTTCTTCTCTATCCGGCGAGAGCTTCCTCGCACTTTTGTCTCTCATGATCCTTAGGCAGAGAACAGGTGCCAGAGTAGTGGCTCCGGTTACGGCGCCGGGCGCCATCGACCGACTGGCAGAGCAATTCAACGGAGCGGTGGTCAGGACTAAGGCCAACTTGAGATCGATCATGGAAACGATGGTTCGGCAGAAAGTTTCAATCGGCGGCTCAGGCTTGCCGAGCTTCCAACCAGCTTTTGACGCAGTTGCTGCTCTTGCCAGGATTCTCGAGTTTATGGCCAAGGAAGGAGTGCCGCTCTCCCGCATCATGAGCCGAGTCCCGCCCATTCACATGGTACGAGCGACCGTCCCTTGCCCATGGGACAAGAAGGGGGAGGTGATGCGGACTCTGATCGAGACGGAACCTAGGGACAGGGTTGAACTGCTCGACGGAGTCAAGGTATATCACCGTACAGGGTGGGCGTTGGTTCTTCCCGATTCGGACGAGCCGGCATTTCATGTGTACAGTGAGGCAGCCTCAATGGAGGATGCGATTGAGCTCAAGCGCTTATACGTCTCCAAAATCAGCGAGATCAGCGGCATTGGAGAGGCCGGCGGCACATCTCAAACTCTCGAATCAGATCGAGACTAGTTCTTTAGCTCAGCAAGTTAGAGGCGTAGAGCGAGTAGTCGATTTCTGGAAAGATGCTGTCTTTCCATTCCAAGTGCGCGAGATACTCTGGATCGATGCGATTTTGCGTTATTTGGTTAAACAGCTCCGCGAATCGGCCGACATGGTTCTGTGTCCTTTTGACGGCATACTCTACCATAGTCCCGGCCTTCATTATGAACGCCCAGTCGCTGCTCTGGGCGAGCAGTAGTTCGCGAGCTGCTTGGTTAAGAGCGCGTCTTAAAATACCGTCGGCCTTCGGATATCTCTCTGCGAGTTCGACCATTTGCCGCGAGGCGTGATGCAAGTGCCTATAGATCCAGTCGTTCGTCTCGTTAAGCCACACTTCACAGTAGCCTTTGTATCCCCAGCTTGACATAGTCGGAGTCGAAATCTGGTTGTGCGGGTATTCCTTGAGATAATCCAACGGAGTTACTAGCTTGTAGACGTTTTGTTCGTATACAGATTTGCGGATCAGGTTGTCGAGCCACTCAGGCCCCTCGAACCACCAGTGCCCGAACAGTTCTGCGTCGTACGGGGCGACGACAATCGGTTGTCGATCTAGGATGGACGCCAGAAACTCGATTTGGCGTTCCCTGTTGAACATGAAATTTCCTGCGTGTATCATTGCCTTGTGTAAGGCAGCTTGGCGGTTGTATATTTCCTTGTCACCGGTCTTGCCCGTGACCCTGTGATACTTTATCCCCGTATGGCCTCTTATGCCTTGGTGGAGATAGGGCTTGATATAGTCATAGTCCAGATCATATCCGATATCCCTGTAGAAATCTCTGTAATCGAAATCTCCCGGGTAACCCTCGTCCGCACTCCAGACCTGCTTCGACGATTCAGGATCGCGGCCGAACACCGCTACTCCCGACCTACAATATACCGGCGCGTAGACTCCGTACTTAGGCCTAGGACTTGCATAGAGGACTCCGTGCGTATCTGTGAACGTGTATCTAATTCCGTAGCGAGCTAAGATGGAGTCGACTCCTGGATAGAAACCGCACTCAGGAAGCCAGAAACCCTGGGGATTGGGTCCAAAGTGTTTCTTGAAACTGCTCACGCCTATTGCCACTTGCGCCTCAACTGATTGAGTTATTCCGCCCATCAGCGGAAGGAAACCATGAGTGGCTGCACTCGTAATTAGTTCGACTGCCCCTGCGTCTTGCAGGCACTTGAATCCATTGAGGAGGTTTCGATTGTATCTGTTCTCGAACACTTCCCTAGCATGATAGAGTCTGTCCCTGTACATGAGAGCTAGCGGATGAACCAGCCGGTCGGATGCAGTCCTGTTGACTTCTTTTTCGGCCAACTCGATCAGGCGGTTAATGTAGTCAATATATCTCTGCTGCAGAAGAGGATCAGATAGCATTGCCATCAGGGGCGGGGAAAGTGACACAGTAATCCGGTACTGCACGCCGTCGTCCAATAAGCCGTTGAAGACATCTAGAAGTGGTATGTACGTCTCGGTAATTGCCTCGTTGAGCCAGTTAGACTCGAGAAACGCGTCTGTATCCGGATGTCTGATATATGGAAGATGCGCATGAAGGACAATCGCAAGAAATCCTCTAGGTGCTTGTCGCATCCAATCGCCCTTTCTTTGTGGAAGATTCCCCGACCCGGAGGTATGTTACCCTCTTGTCCGCTGTCGAGACGGCCCGCCCCATTGACCCAGTGGGCTAAATCCCATGGCTAGCGCCTCAGATCCCATTAGCAGCCTGCGGCGGGCCAGTCGCGACTCGAAACGCATCTGAAACTCGGGCGAACTGGGCCCGAAACCTGCAGACATCCAATAGAGTTTGTCAAAACCGGCAAGGGTCATCCATTCTTCGTCTATAACATCAGAGACCCCGTCTCTAGGTGTTGACACCGGATTGGACCTGGCGAGCACAAGCTCGCGACCGGACGGAGTAATAATAACGATCTCTGCGCAATACGTCCTGTCTGGAGCAGGCACGTTTATGTACCAGCTAGTGGCTTCGTCGCCGATTCCAATGTCCATGCGGCTATGGGGATGATCGAGGTCACTGCCGGTCACGTCGTACACTCGCAGAAGCTTGACTCCCATTCTCCATGCTTCCTGCCCGTGGTCCGTGCAAATACGATGTCGATCGTGCTCTGAAATGCTCCAGTAAGCATAGACCCAATAAGGATCGCGGGCCATCAAAGTCAAGATCGTTTCGTTGTACCTTTGCGGCAAGCGATACTCCGGCGGATCTGGCGGCGACGTCGACATCAGCTCTGTGCGGTCTTTGAACTCAGCTAGCAATGGGCTGCTCGCCGTTTCACGATGGAGTCCTTCAGACGCGTGAAAGCACAAACTGAACTGTGAGTCACTCGCTCGCGATAAGGATGGATTATCTTCGATCTCTATCCGGTTCTGCTGTGCCCTACCAGCCTTGCCAGCTGAATCCTCCATTGAGCAGCCATTTCCTCCCTATCTGAAGTCGCAGTGGTGATTAGACAGACGGAACTTGAGAGCGGTCTGAGCGGCGACTGTGTCCATTGCTTAATATCGCCGTTCGGTTGCGAGTTTATACCGTGAATTGGTCCAGAGATAGAGCGACACTGAATAGTTTGGGTGACTTGGGAGATAATAAATAGCATGGCGCGCTGAATAAATGTACTTAGTACTGAGCAGCGCAGTCGGCGCGCCTATGTTGAAACTTGATAAGTACTTGCTCAGGAGTGTCGCAATGGCATTGGGATACTTCTGTCTAGTTCTTCATAGCCATATTCCCTACACAAAGAAAGCGGGGAAGTGGCCATTTGGCGAGGAATGGCTTTATGAGGCAATGGCCGAGACTTACATCCCCATTCTCGACATTCTCGCAGCCTTTACGGGCTCGAGTCGGGTATGTGTGAGTATATCTCCTGTGCTGATGGAACAGTTGAAAGATCCGTATATGAATGATGGCTTCAAGGAATACCTTCAGCACCGCCTGTCCGCAGCGAAGGCAGATGTGGCGAGATTCGCAGCTACATTTGATCACCGGCTCCGGAAGCTGGCTGAAGGACATGTAGAGTACTACGAAAAGATACGGGACTCATATGTACGAAAATGGAATTGTGATCTAGTACAGGCATTTCGTCGCTTACAGGACTCGGGCCGCATAGAAGCAATAACGACTGCAGCGACACATGCGTACCTGCCGCTGATGAACCGGGAGATGTTCATCCGGATGCAGCTTCTTGTCGGCCGTGAAGTCTACAGGGCGCACATGGGGACAGATCCGGTCGGCATCTGGCTGCCTGAGTGTGGCTATAGGCCGGGAGCCGGCAATGCGAAAGGCGATCAGGTTTCACGTCGTGGAATCGAGCAGTACTTGCAGGACCTGGGGATTAGGTATTTCTTAGTGGACTCCCATGCAATCGAGGGCGGCGAGCCTTTGGGCATTTACAGCGCTCAGCTACCTGCTGTGCAGTGGGAGGCCTCAACACCGACAGGGAAAAGCACTTTTCGCCCTTACTACGTTGAAGGATCAGGTGTGGCGGTATTCGGAAGGGACAGAAGGACCGGATCACAGGTATGGTCGAGTGAGTGGGGATATCCGGGGGATGGAAGCTATAGGGAGTTTCACAAGAGAGATGAGAAGTCCGGACTTAGGTACTGGAGGGTCACCAATAGACTGACCGGCCTCGATAGGAAAGAGCTGTACGATCCTGATCAAGCCAGAACTCGCATAGATGAGCAGTCAGACCATTTTGTGCGCCTAGTAAGAGATCTCCTCGCGGGGTTCGCCGCGTCTTCGGATGTTCCGGGTGTTCTGGTCGCACCGTACGACATTGAATTCTTCGGACACTGGTGGTACGAGGGCCCGGAATGGCTGCGGCAAGTCTTGGTTAAACTTGAATCAATCGCGGATGTGGAAGTCAGCACTCCAGGCATTTATCTACAAAAGCATCCACCAACCGAGGCTGTAAGGTTGAGAGAGAGTTCGTGGGGAGCAGGTGGTAAGCACCATGCGTGGATGAACCACGCGACGACTTGGCTGTGGAAAGATCTGGCCGACGCAGAATCCCGGCTGATCGCCGCAATTGAGAGGTACAGGAACACTTTGGCTTCTGATCCGCATGTGCTGCGGTTAATCAATCAGGCAATCCGTGAACTTATGCTAATGCAGAGCAGCGATTGGCCTTTTCTGATTACCACGGGTCAGGCAGCCGACTATGCCAAATCGCGTTTCATCGAGCACAAAGAGAGGCTCGACCTAGTCTTGAGGGCAGTAGAGGCGCTCTCAACCGACCGGCATTGTGACCCGCCCCTTGTAGATCTGGATCAAATCGAGCATATAGACTCCTTGTTCAGCGACTTGAACTTGTCGACACTGGTTAACTTATCATGAACAGTTCATAGAATCCGGCAGGATTTGCACCAATTGTCTGAGAACTTCTTTGGAGACCGACGCTTCGCAGACAAGACATCGCTTGGGGGGTCTTTATGCGCGTTGTTGTCATTACCGGCCTGTCTGGGGCCGGAAAGAGTGAAGCGATCAAGTCCCTTGAGGACATTGGCTATTTTTGTATAGACAACTTGCCTCCGGAGTTGATACGCAAGCTCGCTGAGCTCTTGTCACAGTCAGACCGAAAGATGAATAAGGTAGCATTGGTGATTGACGTCCGTGGGGGCGAGTCGTTTCCGAAGGCTCTCGCTGATTTGGACGAACTTCGCAAGGTATCCACTGATTTCAGGATACTGTTCCTTGACGCATCGGATGAGGCTTTGCTGAGAAGGTTTAAGGAGACTAGACGAAGGCATCCGCTTGGCTCAGAAGGCGGCATACTTGAAGGCATTCGCCGCGAGCGAGAGATGCTAGCCGGAATCAAGGCCGCCGCGAACCACCTAATTGACACGTCAAGCCTGACAGCCCGAGAGCTGCGCAACAGGATTATCGAGCTTTTCAGTGATGATCTCAAGCTCGACACCTTCTCAATTACGGTTGTCTCGTTTGGCTTTAAGTATGGGCTGCCCCTCGATGCGGACCTCGTTTTCGATTGCAGATTTCTTCCCAACCCGTATTGGGTTGAGTCGCTGAAACCCCTGCTGGGGACCGATCCCGAGGTCAGGGAGTACGTGATGAAATGGCCCGTTACCAAAGAGTTCATCAGGCGAATCAATGATCTCTTGGAGTTTCTCATCCCAAATTACGTTGAGGAAGGTAGGAGCCATCTGATTATCGGGATCGGGTGCACCGGCGGCCGACACAGGTCGGTCGTCCTTGCTGAAGAGATTGTGGCTTTTCTTACACAGTTGGGGTATTCGGTAAAACTTGAGCACAGGGATATTAGTGCCACCTGATAGAGAGGGATTGCGGCATTGGAATTTCTCAAATGGCTGTATCCGGGAGTAGGTGTAAAAAGATGGTTTCTTGTAGCCGTGATCGGCGGTCTCATGACCGGGATCGGACTTGATTGCCTATTTGGTGAGAGCATATTGATCTCCTTTCTAAACTCGCTCGACAGGGCCGGAGTTCAGATCACTGCCGGTAATGGCACCTGGTGTCTATTGGGGATAGTCTTGCTAGGAATCGGGATTGCCTGCATTATCTTGGGACTGTCCATGACGGTCAGGCGCATTGTCTCTGCTGTCAAGCCCGGGTACGGAGGTCATATTGCAGAGGCGGTACTCAGTGCAAATGCGCTTAAGCGCGGGCCGTCAGTCGTAGTGATTGGCGGCGGGACCGGCCTGTCTACTTTGCTGCGCGGCTTGAAAGAGTACACCAGCAATATCACAGCCATCGTCACTGTGACCGACGACGGCGGAAGCTCGGGTCGCCTGAGAACGGAAATGGGGATCCTTCCTCCCGGCGACATACGCAACTGCTTAGTGGCATTAGCCGATACCGAACCCCTGATGCAGCGGCTCCTGCAATACAGGTTTAGAAGTGGTTCCGGCCTCAACGGCCACAGTTTCGGCAATCTTCTTATCGCAGCGTTGACTGATCTTTGCGGCGATTTTGAGTTGGCTGTGAGGGAATCTAGTAAAGTCTTAGCTGTCCGGGGCAGAGTCTTGCCGTCGACGTTAAGTGATGTGATTATCGGTGCTGAGTTGCTCGATGGGACTATAGTGAGAGGTGAAACAAACCTTTCATCGCAGGACCAGCCGATACGCCGTGTTTTTATAGAACCAGCTGATTGCCGGCCTTTGCCTGAGGCAATTGAAGCGGTGCGGGAGGCGGATGCAGTGATTCTTGGTCCCGGCAGCTTGTATACAAGTGTGATCCCGAATCTGTTGGTCAAGGAGCTCACTAAAGAAATTGCAGCTTCTCGCGCAGCGAAGATTTATGTGTGTAACGTTATGACTCAGAAGGGCGAAACCGATAAACACGGCGTTTACGACCACGTGAAAGCGATTTTAGACCACTCTTGCGACGGCTTCATTGATTACTGCATAGTCAACAATGGGCCGGTGTCAGAGCGCCTTCTCGAGAAGTACAGGCAAATGTCGCAGGATGTGGTCAGAGATGATTCTCATCGGCTTGCCGCGAGTGGAATACGCATTGTAAAAGCTAACGTGGTCAGCGAAACTGACGTGGTTCGGCATGATCCTGCCAAACTGGCGTCTGTTTTGATGCAGGTCATTTCTGAGGCTCGTGCTGCCCATGCTTCAAAGCCTCGCACTCGATGGCTTTTTCCGCTGCGTCGAACACGGACAGGCAGAGCAATCGGCGGGCATAAGTAGCCGCATCGGAGCCGGTCGGGCTGCCTGTTTATCTCATGCGAAGACAAGTTTGCATATCACAACCGACGCGATAAATCCGACGAAATCTGCGATTAGACCTGCCAGGATTGAATGTCTCACTTTCCGTATTCCGACGGCCCCGAAATACACTGTGACTATGTAAAAGGTCGTGTCTGCACTGCCCTGCATAGTGGATGCAATTCGTCCGATCATAGAATCCGGCCCGTAGGTTGACAGTATATCGGCCAGAATGCCTAGAGAACCGCTGCCGGAAAGCGGCCGGACTACAGCTAACGGAACGACTTCGGGTGGCACTCCAATAGTGCGAAGCGCCGGCGAGATGGCAGACGTGATTGACTCGAGCATGCCTGACGCGCGCAGGACTCCGAGGGCTATGAACATGGCCAGCAAGAACGGCAGTATTCTTAAGGCCACGGTGATCCCTTCGCTCGCGCCTGTCACGAACTCTTCATACACAGGCACTCCCTTAAAGGCAGCCCAAACGAGAACGGCAGTGATCAACATGGGAATAGAGAGTCTTGAAACAGATTGTACTGCCGTGATGAATTCTCTTACAAGATCTTCGCCGCTGTGCACTTGCAGAATCACCTCCTTCTAGTAACCCGTGACGTGTCGGAGAACTGACGGAGAATTCTGTCTGAGATCAGCGCCGCGACCGTAGAACATGTTGTGGCGACCAATGTGGTGCTGAGGATCTCTGCGGGATTAGCTGATCCGGTCAAGCTTCTCATCGCAATAACTGTCGTGGGAACAATCGTTATGCTCGAGGTGGTAATGGCTAGGAAAGTGCACATCGCGTCGCTCGCAGTGTCTTTTCTCTTGTTGAGCTTCTGGAGTTCCTCCATCGCTTTGATGCCGAGTGGAGTAGATGCGTTGCCTAGCCCAAGGATGTTGGAACTCACGGCAAGGCAGATGTACGTAAGAGCCCGGTGGTTGCGCGGAACGCCGGGGAACAAGAGTCTCACGACCGGAGAAATGATCCTTGCTATAGATTCGGTCAAACCTGACGACGCGGCGACTTTCATTACACCCGACCATAGCATTAAAAGTCCAACCAGCCTAAAGACGAACTCCACCGCGGACTCGCACGACTTCAAGATTTCGGAGGAAACCTGATCGAGAGTTCCGTTGGCTGTTGCCAGCGTTATGCTTGATCCGATCAGCAGGAGCCAGATCACATTGATCATTTGTTATCCCTCCCAGGTACCCATGTTTATGCTTAGCTGAATAGACCAATGTGGTTGAATTGTATTCGGCCGCTCTGTGGGTAGTTGATAGAAGGATAATGTGGATTTGTGTGGAATATGTTTGGCTAGATGGTCAATAACCACAAATACTCACATTTGTCCACATAGCACCACATAGTCTAGAATAGGTTGGGCGGAGAGATGGCAGTGCTGGCTGCAGAGCGACGACGCTTTATCATCCAAATCTTAGAGAAAGAACATTGCGTCAAGGTAGCCGATTTATGCAAGCGATTTGACGTCGCCGATGAAACGATCCGCCGAGATCTCCGTCAGCTTGAGGCGGAAGGGTTGGTCGACAGGATGCACGGCGGTGCGGTCTTGAGCAATCGCGTCAAAGTTGCTTATCCGTATCACGTGCGCAAGATACAAGCTCCCGCCGAGAAGCAAAGGATCGGAAAAGTTGCTGCCCAGCTGGTTTGCGACGGCTCTACCGTAATACTCGATAACGGTACTACGACCTTTGAGGTGGCAAGATGTCTCAGAGGCAAGCGCAGGTTGACAGTAGTGACAACCTCACTGCCGATCGCTCTCGAGATGGCAGACCATCCGGACACGACTGTCATAGTGACCGGAGGAGTTCTTGACCGGGACAGTCAGTCGCTCATCGGCCCAGACGCGGAGGAGTTTTTCCGCAAGCTGCGGGTAGATCTCGCATTCCTTGGTGCCAGCGGGGTCAGCGTCGAGCGCGGGTTTACTGCATCCAACGTCTATGATGCCCAGATCAAGTCGGTCATGATCAAGGCAGCTACTGCGTCTTATGTTGTTGCCGATGGTTCTAAGATTGGGCAAAGCTCGCTAGTGCGTTTTTCCTCGCTCGGCGAGGTTCGCGGATTGGTTACCGATTCGACAGCAGATTCAACTGCACTCGACGGATTGCGCGAGGCCGGCTTGAACATAATGTTGGCTTAGAAACTCCAGGAGGTGGTAGAATTGAAGCCGGTGGTGTTTGTCACAAGGAGAATTCCCGAACCGGGATTAGACATGCTTCGCGAGGTGTGTGAAGTCGTTGTAAACAACGAAGACCGCGTCCTGTCAAAGCAGGAGATCATAGAGGGCGTGAAAGGGAAGGATGCCCTGCTGTGCTTGCTAACAGACAAGATTGACGCTGAGGTTATGGATGCAGGTAGCAATCTCAAGGTTATTGCCAATTATGCAGTAGGTTTCGATAATATTGACATAGAGGCTGCGACTGCCCGCAAGATTCCGGTGACTAATACACCGGGGGTGCTGACAGAGACTACTGCCGACTTCGCTTTTGCTCTGCTCATGTGCGCAGCCAGACGGGTAGTTGAAGCGGATAGATTTACGAGGGAAGGCAAGTACAAAGGCTGGGCACCGATGCTGTTACTGGGTTGCGACGTTTACGGTAAGACTCTTGGAATTGTGGGATTTGGCAGGATCGGTGAGGCGGTCGCTCGAAGAGCAAAGGGTTTCTCGATGCGGGTCATCTATTACGATGAGCGCAGGCGTTCTCCCGAGGAAGAGAAGAGACTAGGAGTCGAGTATGTGCCGTTCTCCACACTGCTGGCTGAATCTGACTTCATCTCGATCCATGTTCCCTTGATGCCAAGCACCTATCACATGTTTGGCGCAGCCGAGTTTGCTGCTATGAAAAACACTGCGATACTCATTAACACGGCACGCGGGCCGGTCGTTGATGAAGAGGCTCTCGTGGAAGCGCTGAGAAAGAGAGAAATCGCCGGCGCCGGGCTCGACGTCTATGAGGACGAGCCAATGTTGAAACCGGGGCTGATTGACCTTGACAATGTTGTGTTAGCACCACATATTGCAAGTGCGTCAGTCGAAACCAGAACAAAGATGGCTACTATGGCAGCAGAGAATGTGCTGGCAGCACTCAGAGGAGAAGTTCCGCCGAACATAGTAAATAGGAAAGTATTCGAATGAGAAATCTCGCTGGGGGAGTTGACTATGGCCCTAGAAAAGAACGTGATTAGTATAGTGCATTCGATGGCATACCCTGGTCCGGCGAAAACCAATGCGGTGATCAGGGGCGAAGCACCGGAAACCTATTTGATTAACTCTATTAAGAAGATTGCGGAGGATCCGTATTTTGGAGGCATTGAGATCACGCGCATCAAGAACCAGGAACACCGAAAAAAGGTGGCGAAAATCCTCAAAGACGCCAATATGGTCGTGACGTACAGCGCTCAGCCGGTGCAATTGCTCAATGAAGACCACTTGATCGACGACGGCGATATTTCCTCGCTTGATGAGACTAGCCGTATCAACGCAGTTGCACGGATCAAGGATTGCATAGATGAAGCCATAGAACTCGGTGCAGTGAATTTTGCGCTGGTAAGCGGCAAGGATCCCGGAACCTCTCACGGGCTTCGAGCTAGGAGAGAGGCAATGCGCTCTCTTGTTAGATCACTAGACGAAATCTGTCAATACGCAGATGAGAGGGCAGCGGAGGCCGGAATTGGGCGGCTGAGCATTTTTCTCGAGATGTTCGATAGGTTAGACGAGCCCGGATGCAAGAATATGCTCATCGGGCCTACTACCGATGCTATTGAGATCATCCAGGAACTGAGAAGTGTTTACCGCCGCGACAACCTGTGGCTGATGTATGATTTGAGCCACATGCTGCTTATGAAGGACACTTCCTTCGATGGGGAGGATCCGTTTGTCCTCAGGAAGCTGGCACCATACCTTGGTCACGTCCACATCGGCACATGCGTGCTTGACAAAGACGATCCTCTATACGGTGATACCCATCCTCGTCTAGATCACCCAAAATCGGCAGTGACCAAGGAACTGCTTTCAGAGTTTGTCAAGGAGCTTCAGGCAATTCGTTACTCAAAAGGCATTGGTTTCGAGATAACTCCTCACGGTGATGACCAAAGCGACGCCATCATACAGACGGCCAAGAGTTATTTTGACGAAGCGCGGAATAGATACGATGTTAATTACGCTCTCGGGGGGTACTTTTTTAAGCCCAGGACGTTTTTCCCCGAGAATCTGTTTGCAGCAATAACAGACGTTAGGGTGCAGAATCCTGGGGTTATAACCAAGGAGGCAGCTGCGAGGAAGCGTAGAGAAAAGCTTACTCGCGACGGACGTCTTGTGATACTGGCCTGTGACCACCCCGCTCGGTTCGTGACAGACGTCGGAGACAATCCAATAGGCATGGGCGATAGAATGGACTATCTCGGACGAATCACCCGGGTACTCATCCACGACGAAGTTGACGGAGTCATGGGCACCCCGGATATCATAGAAGACTTGTTCATAATCAGTGCCATGATGAGGGAGAGGACGGGCAAAGGCCTTCTGGACGACAAGGTGATTCTCGGATGCATGAACAGAGCCGGTCTAGCCGGTGCCAGTTTTGAGATGGATGACAGGATGACCGCGTTTACAGCGGAGAGCCTGCACAGGTTGGGTTTGGACGGCGCTAAGATCATGTTTAGACTTGATCTTAACGACAGGTACTCCGGCCGCACTCTGACTTATTGCGCACAAGCAATCACCGAGTGCAATGCCTATGGTCTTGCGACGTTCCTCGAAGCATTGCCGGTGCAGAAGACTGATAGGGGTTATGAGGTCAAGCTCAATTATATAGACATGATTCGTACTATTGGAGTGGCTTCTGCATTGGGCGATTCGTCTCAGAACCTCTGGCTCAAGATACCGTACGTTGACAAGTACGATCAGGTCGTCAAGGCGACGTCGCTTCCGATTCTGATGTTGGGCGGCGCTTCGAAGGGTTCGCCCATAGATACTATTGAGAGTTTTGAAAAAGGAATGGGAGCGGGCAGTAACGTTCGCGGGGCGCTCGTTGGCCGCAATGTTCTCTATCCCGGCGTCGATGATCCGATGGCAGTAGCCGGTGCCATTAGCCGAGTTGTTCATATGGATTACACCACTTTGGAGGCGATCAAGTACCTGGCAAGTATTAGAGGCACTGCTATGGATGCCCTGATCTCAGCATGTTTTGATTGACCGGCACGGCTCGAATGACTGCGAGGTGAGTCTGTTGGACTTGATCTTGACCTACGACATTGGGACAACAGCGTGCAAGAGCATGCTGTTTCGAGTCGACGGAACTGTTGTCGCAATGGCTGAGCAGGAGTTCCCCACGAGACACCCTAAACCGATGTGGGCAGAACAAGATCCGGATGACTGGTGGAATGCAGTCATATCCACGACCCGGTCGCTTATCCAGGGAAGAGAAAGAGACAGGGTCTTGGGCATCGGTCTGTCGAGCCAGAGAGAGACAATAGTTCCTGTTGATAAGGACGGGAACAAGCTTGCAGATGCTATACTTTGGATGGACCGACGGACCGCAAAGGAAGCCCAAGATCTTTCCAGTCATTTCGGCAGAGAGAATCTTCATAGGGTTACGGGGATGATCCCAGACGCGACGTTTAGTGCGACCAAGCTGTGGTGGCTAAAGCGGCATCAGCCCGAGATTATCCGGCAGGCGTATTGCTTTCTTCAGCCTAAGGAGTATATTTGCCTGAAACTTACCGGCCAGTTCACAACTGATTACTCCCTCGCGTCTCGGACAATGATGCTGGATACTAGGAGACTTTGCTGGTTTGACGACATATTTGACGTGATTGGGGTTTCGAAGGAACAGATGCCCCCGATATACCACTCTGACGAAGTAGTCGGCCGGGTCACTCCCGAAGCTGCCGCACTGTTGGGTATCCAGTCTGGAATACCGGTAGTGGCCGGCGGCGGAGACCGCCAGTGCGAAGCCCTAGGTGCAGGGATTTTTGGCAGCAGGGCAATGGAGTCTACCGGAACAACGTCGAATATTTCGTGCGCCTCGGATCATGTGATGGAGGATTTGGATATTCGCGTAGTATGTTCGGTACACACGCTTCGCGGGCACTGGCTAATCGAGCAAGGACTTACCACGAGCGGTTCGATACTCCGGTGGTTCAGAGACACTTTTTGCTACCAAGAACAGCTCGAGGCAGCTTCCAGCGGCGTGAGCGTATACAGCATAATCGATGAAATGGTAGAAAGGTCAACCCCGGGATCTAACAAGCTCCTTATGCTGCCCTTCTTCATGGGTGCGAAGGCGACTCGGTGGAATCCGGCTGCCCGTGGTGCGTTCTTGGGTGCGACCCTTGGCCACACGAGGGCAGATTTTGCTCGTGCTATTATGGAAGGGGTAGCGTTCGAGCTTCGGGCTTGCCTAGATATACTTAAGGGAATTGGGATTGAACCGTCTGAGATCGTCTCAATGGGCGGCGGATCCCGTGGAGACGTGTGGAATCAGATTCGTGCGGACGTCACCGGCAGACCGGTAGTCGTTCCGAGGGTGACTGACGCTGCATCGCTAGGTGCCATGATTTTGGCGGCAAAGGGTGCCGGAGTTGTGGATGATGTAGCAGAAGCCTCAGTCACGCTCAATCCGCCCCAGAAGCGCTATACTCCCGACGCCGGCGCTCAGGCAATCTATGACCAGCTTTACCCGATCTACAATGACTTTTACGCGGCAGTAGAAGATCTCTTCGAACGACTAGAAGCGGTTAGGACTGAGTGAAATCTAGAAGGCGAGTTCGGTGACCTTTTCTGAGAGAGTAAAAAACGAATTAGCTAGGCGCAGGAAAGATGGGTGCCCCGAGTGTGATTATGCTGAGCTCGGGGGATTTATTCATACCGCAGGCTCTATCGCAATTCTAGGCAGCCAAAGACTCGGTGTTGCTGTTGAAGTCGATCAGCCGGCGGCTGCTCGGCGTGTTTTTTCCCTCGCAAAGGGGCTTTTTGGCATTCAGTCGGTAATTGCAGTCAAACGTGTTTCGCGGTTCAACAGGCCGAATACCTATGTCGTGACCCTCCCGCCGTCCCCGAGGATTGGAGAAGTGTTGAGGCGTTTGCACGTCCTGAGTGACGACGGTAGCCTTACTCCCGGTGTTCCGTGGGGCTTGGTTCAGAACAGGTGCTGTCAGCGCGCGTATCTGCGAGGTGCGTTCGTCGTTCGAGGCTATGTCAGCGAGCCGCTGAAGAGCTATCACTTGGAGATTGCCAGCAACAGCAAGGAACATGCGATGGATCTCGTTAAGCTGGCAGGTAAGTGGGGCATACGGGCCAAGACGACAGAGCATAAGCAGCGCCACGTGCTGTATGCCAAAGGTGGCGAGGATGTCTCTCTATTTCTGCAAGTGATCGGAGCAGAGCGCGCTTTGTTGGAATTTGAAAACGTTCGCGCGATGAAGAGCGTGCGCAACCTGGTCAATAGAGAAGTAAACTGCGAGACTGCAAACGTGAATAAGACGGTAGAGGCAGCCGCAAAGCAGATGGAGGACATCCGCACGATCGATAGGGCAATAGGCCTGGATGGCCTAAAGAAGAGCTTGCGGGAAGTGGCCTTGCTGCGGCTAGAAATGCCTACGGCAACTATGGGTGAGATTGGGAACGCTTTGACCCCGGCAGTGTCGAAGTCAACTGTGAGCTATAGATTTAGGAAAATAGCTGAAATCGCAGATGAGATTCGAAAAAGAGAGCGAAGCTAAGGAAGGCGGCTGTTGTACGAATGGTGTCGTCTTGCTAGCATTTACGTAAACGGCTAATTGTAGTAGAGTAGAGAGGTCAGACGCGTATCTGGCAGTTGAAGGCGGCAAGGAGGGAGCAGCGTGTTCGAGGAGCTGATGAGGGTAGACCCGGAAGTAGCTGACGCCATACTGAGGGAAACAAAGCGGCAAGGGAATAAGATAGAGCTTATCGCGTCAGAAAACTTCGTTAGCCAGGCAGTCCTAGAGGCTCAGGGGTCGGTTTTGACGAATAAGTACGCCGAAGGTTACCCCGGCAAAAGGTACTACGGTGGCTGCGAGTATGTAGACATAGTTGAGAGGCTTGCCATTGAACGAGCAAAGGAACTCTTTGGAGCAGAGCACGTTAACGTACAGCCGCATTCCGGCACTCAGGCTAATACTGCCGTGTATTTTGCAGTGCTCGAGCCCGGGGACACCGTGATGGGAATGGATCTGGCACATGGAGGCCACTTGACCCACGGGCATCCGCTGAACTTTTCGGGTAGGTTCTATAAAATAGTGCCTTACGGCGTCAGCCGGGATACAGAGACAATAGATTATGACGAAGTTCTAAGAATTGCCAAGTCATGCTCGCCTAAACTAATAGTTGCCGGAGCGAGCGCATACCCGCGGATCATCGATTTCGCAAGATTGCGGGAGATTGCGGATGCAGTAGGTGCGATGCTGATGGTCGATATGGCGCACATTGCGGGACTGGTTGCAGCCGGGTTGCATCCGAGTCCGATCCCGTACGCGGATTTTGTGACTACGACAACACACAAGACGCTTCGCGGACCTCGCGGCGGCATGATTCTCTGTAAGCAGGAATACGCCAAACGGATAGATTCAGCGGTGTTTCCCGGCATACAGGGCGGACCGCTTATGCATGTAATAGCTGCTAAAGCAGTAGCCCTTAAGTTGGCGTTGCAGCCGGAGTTCAAAGAGTATCAGCGCCAAATTGTGGCCAATGCGAAGGCGTTAGCAGCTGCTCTGATTTCAGAAGGGTTTGATCTCGTATCCGGTGGCACCGACACCCACCTCATGTTGGTCAACCTGATTTCGAAAGGGTTGACCGGTAAGCAGGCTGAGCAGGCTCTCGACGAAGTAGGCATAACGGTCAACAAGAACACGGTGCCGTTTGACCCGCAAAAGCCGTTCATAAGCAGCGGCATACGTCTAGGGACTCCCGCAGTCACAAGCCGAGGAATGAAGGAGTCGGAGATGAAAGAAATCGCATCTCTGATAGCTGCGGTTCTCAACGGCTTGAAATCCGGTGGATTCGACAAAGATGGAATTGCTGAAAAAGTTCAGGACCTGTGTGCCCGGTTCCCTCTCTATGAGCGGCAACTCGAGGCGTTGCAAGCCAACTAACGGAGGCAAACGGTGGTTGTGCTGAATTGCGGGATATCTGGAGCTAGACGGCAAGGCGATTTGACCCGATCAACCGGGGCAAGTTCTCAAGATGGGACAACCGGCCGGCCAACTCGCCACTTCACCGTAGCTGTGTTTGTCGTGGCCGGGCATAAAACGTTGCTGCTCTATCATCGGGAGCACGGAAAGTGGTTGCCGCCCGGTGGGCATATTGAGCCTGGAGAGACTCCAGATGAAGCCTGTGTCCGTGAAGTGCTGGAAGAGACCGGGCTAGATGTGGTCTTGGTCGGCAAGCCGGGACTTGCACTAGACCGGCCTGTGCAACTGATCGTCCCCGAGGGTGTCCAACTTGAAACAATTGGTTCACCCTCGGACCGACATGAGCACATAGATCTCGTCTACTTCGCGGTACCTCGGTCTGAGGCTGTGGAGAATCTGGATGAGATCCGCCTTGATCCGGGGGAAGCGACTTGTGCAAGATGGTGCTCAGATGAAGACCTGGTGCAGATGGATCTCGCGGAGGATGTCCGTCTGTGGGCACTGAAAGCATTGTGGACGGTGCCTAGGCGTCTTTCTGAGGATTAAGAGATTAGTTGTTGACTACAAGCTCAACACCGAGCGCTCGTTGACACACCGGGCATCGTGTGATATACTGCACCTGAGTCAGCTGTTTCGAGCTGATTTTGTTCCAGCTCTTTTGCAATCGGAGGGGTGTCCGAGTGGTTTAAGGAGCTGGTCTTGAAAACCAGTGACTCACGTAAGTGGGCCGTGGGTTCGAATCCCACCCCCTCCGCCACGGTCACGGCTAGTGAGTCGGTTGGCGAGTTTACTTGCGGAGAGATACCCAAGCGGTCGAAGGGGTCGGTTTGCTAAACCGATAGTAGGAGCAATCCTAGCGAGGGTTCAAATCCCTCTCTCTCCGCCACTTTATTTTTTTCTGGACAAATGGAGCCGGCGATCTGCCGGCTTTTCTGTTCTTGTCAGCCGGCATCGGAATACCCGACGTTAGTACGTGTAGCCCGGAACGGTTGAAAATACCAGCTTATCTTGAGGAACTTGCAGACGGATAGGTCGTCAGTACTGAACGAGATAAGTTAACTGCAGCCTTGCCGGATCGGAGGTTGGACAGTGAAGACGGCGTTCTGGTTGGTCCTCATAGCACTGATCGCAGCCGGAGTAGTTTTCGGCCAAGACTGGATCGATCAAGGCCCACCTAGTTCCGACTTCTTTGAGAATAACCAGCCTGAACTCCCTCTCGATACAGAGGCTGACGACGCTGATAGCCTGCACGCCGATGCGGTGAACCGAGCTTTTGTCGAGATTGAAGCGGGCCGGTTAGATGAGTCTGACGCCGAATCGGACGTGGGTGTTAAATACGCCATTGTTGACACTAGCAGCGTTCCTGCTGATGTACTGGCAGTCATAGAAAGGACTAAAAAGCACCCGGCGTCAATGGTGTTCGAAGGTGAGCCTGGGTTTCAGTACGTCTATATTGCACTTGGCCAGCGAATGACCGGGGGATATCAGATTAGTGTAGAGAGTGTCGAGCAAGTAAACGACAGGGTGATTGTTCGATACAGGGAGATTCGGCCCGGGAAAGATGATTTTGTCACCCAGGCCATCACTTACCCCTGGGTTGTGCTCAAAGTGAACTCGGACTTGCCTATTGACGTGGTAGCTGCAGATTCAGGTTTCGGCGACGCAACTAATTGATTTTGAGACGGCTATCCTCTTGAACGTGATCGTATTTCCTGGTATACTGATTCGCGGACACAATCATATGCGCCCGTAGCTCAGCGGATTAGAGCATCTGACTACGGATCAGAAGGTCGGGGGTTCGAGTCCCTCCGGGCGCGCCAGTCTAAGTCTAGCACAGCGTGCTAGGCTTTTTGCTTTTATCCATGTTGGCGGGTGGTATGAAGTGAAAATGAGACTGTGGGAGAAGGACATTCCGGGATACGATCCTTCGTTGTCGAATCAAATCCCGGCATTGGAACCTTTTGTCCTCTCTACAAGCAAAGCTCACGGTGCGGTGATCGTCTTTCCCGGCGGGGCATACAGCCATTTGGCTGCACACGAGGGAGAGCCGATTGCTAGGTGGCTCAATGGAGTAGGCGTTTCTGCTTTTGTCCTTACCTACAGAGTTGCTCCTTATAGGCATCCGTATCCTATGCTTGACGCTCAGCGCGCCGTGCGATTTGTGAGGTATCACGCAGATAAGTGGAATATTGATCCGAATCACATTGCTGTTCTGGGATTCTCTGCAGGTGGCCATCTTGCGTCTACTGTTGGCACGCACTGGGACACCGGGTTGAACTCAGATGATCCTGTAGACGCGGTGTCATGCAGGCCTGATGCTATGATCTTGTGTTATCCGGTCATAACCCTTGGAGAGCAAACTCATGCGGGTTCGGTACATAACCTCCTCGGACCGTCGGCCAATGAGGACCTGAAGCTGCATCTGTCAAACGAGATCCATGTTACCGAAGAGACTCCGCCGACATTTCTTTGGCACACTGCTGAAGACAAAGCTGTGAGTGTTGAGAACAGTCTTATGTTCGCCAGCGCACTTGCCAGACACCGCGTGCCGTTCGAGTTGCATGTATTCCCCTCAGGCCGGCACGGCCTTGGCTTAGCCAATGACCATCCAGGCGTGGCAGTTTGGACCGACCTCTGTGCCGATTGGCTGAGACGCATGGGGTTTGCGTAGCTAGACATATCAAGTGTTGATACACATTGGGCTTGGTCTTGCTGTGACCAAGCCCAATTGCTTTTAGCGGACCCGATGATGGGTGGGCAAGATTTAGCGAAGGGAGATGAAGGATATTTAGTGTATACGTCGAATACGTGAATAAGACTTTTGATAACGTTTTCAAAAGTTGTGAATTCCAGTGGTAGTAGACCTGGAGAAATTGATGGAGTTGTTGCACTGACTTATATTACGGTTATTCCAGCTAAAAACGTATTGATCTTTTGTTAGTGTGCGCACAGGAGGATCTAATGTGCCTCATGTAGTTGATAGGTTAGTTATCGTATGTGCACTGCCTGCCAGAAAGATGAAAACGTTGCCGAACTCAACAGCTGTGGCGATTCTATGCTAGTGTTGTCGATACGGCACTCGCACTGCGTTCGAAGCCTGGTGTGACTCCATACGTCCCGGATTCGGACGCTCAGTGATCGCTATAAGGTGAATAGAGTAGGGGGGTGATCGCATGGAACCTTGATTCGGGGCGTGGCGTTCATCGTATCGGGCCCGGTTGTTCATTGAATCGTCGCGCAGCAGATTGAGACTAGTGCGCGAAGAAAGGAGGATCTCAGGTGAGACGACTTCTGGTTGGCATAATCGCTATCGCCGCTTTGATTCTGAATTCGCTAATGGTTCAAGCTGCCAAGTACGACTTTGGCGGTAGAACAGTTCGCTTTGTGTTTCATGATGCAACAAAAGAGGGTCTATGGGGAGATCCCGTTGGCACGGCGCACTTTGAGCAGATTGAGAAAGAGTTCAACGTCAAGGTTGAAGTCGTTGCGATGCACTATGATGATGGTTCGATCATCAATGATCTCCAGCAGGGTCTACTAGCTGGTACAGCTGATGGGGTCTATGCTGTGAAACTGGTTGATGCCTATCAGTATGCCAAGGAAGGCTTTTTCTGTCCTCTTACTCATTGTGATATAGCACCTAGCATTATCGATCAATTCGTTGATCCGGAACTGCTGAAGTTCCAGGGAGAGCAATATTTCTTCAACACCGGCGCTACGGTTATTGATCTCGTGCGCGGCCGCCGCGCTGGATTCCCCGGCGAAGCTCTGGTGTGGAACAAGACCAAGTTCGAGGCGTACGGCTTGCCCAATCTCTATGAGCTGGTAGAGAACGGCGAATGGACTTGGGAGACATTCAAACAGATCGCTATTGAGGCCACGAGGGACCTTGACGGTGACGGCGTCACAGATATCTGGGGATATGCACCTTATGCTTATCCCTGGGGATTTCCGGAAGCCCACAACTGGCTTGCGACCAACGGCGCTAATGTCACGACCGTTGATGAGAACGGCAGAGTCGTGTTTGCCCTCGATTCACCTGCCGCACTAGAAGCTCTGAACTTCTATCAAGAGCTGCATCAGTTAGGTGTCGCATATACCAAAGAGCCGGGATACCAGGCGATCAGCAATGACAAGGTTCTCATGGCCTTCTGTCCGATGTGGACATTGTTTATACTGGAGAACCATTCGGATGAGTTAGGCTTGGTGCCCCTACCCAGAGGTCCGCGCATGGATAAACATGTCTTTCCGGCAGTGAGCGGAGAGGTTTATGTATTCGCCATTCCGGCAACTACCAAGGAGAACCCTGAAGCTTTGGTAGCGTTAGCTAGGGCGCTGCACTATGATTCACCTGAGTACATAGACTTTGATAGTGTACCTAAACTCATTGAAGATGCATGGGCAATGTCTGTCCGGGATTATGAATCACTGCGGTGCATTGTTGATTGGCCGTACAATATCGCATACGTTACGCACGAAAGCCCGGCGTTCATTGGCACCAACTTTTTCTATACCTGGAACGAGTACAACCAGAGGATTCTGAAAGGAGAAAGCCCCGCTAGCGTGGTGGCTTCGTTCAAAGATGCTGCTCAGGCGCAACTAGACTCGATTTTCCTCCAGCAATAGTGCCAGCTCGATTCCGAGTGTCGGGTCGCCCGGCACTCGGAATCGTGAAGAAGTGCGGGACGATGGGAAGACGGTCTCCAGTTTGTGGATCCCGAATTGCCTGAGTTTTGTGTGAGCAGCACTTTCCCGATACCGGTGCTACAGTGGCAGATCTCGTTTGTGGCCTCGTTTGAGGACATCGCTCGGGCTCAGCTGGGCGCTGTTCTGTTACACTAACGCTTGGTCGGTTCCCTGGCACCGGAACCGACCGGCGTCTTTACTCTAGTGAACCATTGAGAAGTTATTGATGGCAAAAACGGATTATGAAGGAGATTGCATTCATGCGTTGAACACTTATTGCGAGATGATAACGTTCTCAGCGCCAACTGATTGGGTAGGCGGTTGTACTTGAGTTAGTCAAATCCAGTTTCTGGGTGCATTTGTTTCAGTCGTAGCGTTGCTCCTACCGGAGATCTTGATTAAGGCCACCGAAGCTAGACGAGGTGGGCATATTCGAATAGGTGTTGGAGTTCTTAGATCAGCGAGTGATAAATGACGTTTTTGAAAACGTTCTCAAGAACGACTTGTGTGGGCTGGTCATTGCAGCGCACCGGTTAAATACAATGATCAAATGTTGTGGGCGAGTGAGCGGCCAGAGCGAATATGGGGAGGTGCGTGGCTATGAGACTGTGACGAGCAAGCATTGGCTCGGGTATGCTTAGCCTCATTTATCGGTCGGTTAGCCTGTTCGGACGCCGCGTCTTATGCCCCTGCAGCGAGTTCGGTCGACGCTCCCCTGCATGGGATTGATGTGGCACACGAGTTCGGCTTGAAAGAGCAATCTAGGCAATCTAGAAGGACTGCTACGGTCCAGAAGGAGGATTACACATGAAAAAGCTATTGGTAGCTAGCCTGCTAATGGTCACTGTTATTTCTGTGAGTTGTCTCATGGTCCAGGCTACCGAGTATGACTTCGGTGGAAGAACTGTGCGGATTGTGACCCACGACATGACTAAGGAAGGCTTGTGGGGTACGCCATTTGCGCAGGCTCACTTCGAAGCGATTGAGAAGAAGTTCAACGCCAAGATAGAGATAGTCGCAATGCACTATGATGATGGCTCAATCATCAATGATCTCCAACAGGGTCTACTGGCAGGCACTGCTGACGGTATTTACTATGTCAAAGTAGGTGAGGCGTACCAGTACGCTAACGAGGGGTTCTTTTACCCGTTAACTGAGTTCGACATCGAACCTTGCTTGTTCGACGAGATTGTCGGGCTGGATGTGCTGTCGTTCAAAGGAGAAAGGTATTTCTTTTGCCCGACGACTGCGAACGTGACGCAGCTAGCTATAGGCTCCCGCGCTCAGCAGCCGGATATTGAAGGTATTGTTTGGAACAAAACAAAGTTTGAAGAAATGGGCTTGCCCAACCTGTATGAGCTTGTCGAGAACGGCGAATGGACTTGGGAGAAATTCAAGGAAATAGCCATTGAGGCGACCAGAGATCTTGATGGCGACGGTGATACCGATATTTGGGGATACTCACCTTATGCTACTCCTTGGGGATTCCCAGAAGCTCACAACTGGCTTGCAAGCAACGGCGCGGATGTTACTACAGTAGACGAGAACGGACGAGTCGTGTTTGCACTTGACTCCCCAGCCGCGCTAGAGGCTCTTAACTTCTATCAGGAACTTCATCAGTTGGGCGTGGTCTACACCGGTCAGCCGGGATATCAAGCTATTCAAAATGACTTGGTCGTGATGGCGATCTGCAGACCGTGGACGTTCTACATAATCGAGTCCTTCGAGGATGATCTCGGCTATGTTCCGCTGCCGATGGGACCGAGGATGAATGAGTATGTTGCGCCTATGGTTTCCAGCGGTCTTTACGCCATGGCTATTCCTGCTACGACAAAGGAGAACCCGGCTGCCCTCGTACAGCTGGCCAAGGAGCTCCACTTCGATAGCCCGCAGTATCTTGACTTTAATGACATCGAAGGGCTGTACGAGAGATCCTGGGGTATGACGGTTCGAGACTACGAATCGCTCAAGTACATGATTCAGAGTGTGCTGAATACGAAAGTCGTAAAATTCGAGAGCCAGATCTTCCTTGGAACCAACTTCTTCTGGACCTGGAACGAGTACAACCAGAGAATCCTGAACGGCGAGAGTCCTGCTAGTGTTATCGCTTCGTTCAAAGATGCTGCTCAGGCGCAGCTGGATTCGATTCTCCTGCAGTAGTTCTTGCTTAATTCAGAGTGCCGGGGCTTCCCGGCACTCTGGCTCAGGAGGGAAATACGATGAGAGAACGACTCCCATCGGTCGCTCTTTCGTTGCTCTTGGTCACCATATCGGTAGTTTTTTTCTCGTCACAGGGAGGATCAGCTGTGGATAAGCCGCTGCCGTTGAGAAGTGAGCCAGGTTGGACCGTGGTGTTCTTTGATGACTTCGAAGGAGAGACCTTAGACCTTTCTAAGTGGAATTACGGCTATCCATGGGGGCCTACACACAATCATCGCGCTTACATGTCGCCCGACAACGTAATCGTGGAGAATGGTTTGCTGCGACTTAAGGCCGAGAACAAGCGCCACCCGAACGCTCCGCAGACTATCACCCACGGCGGAGAAACGTTTAGTTTGGATTATACCTCGGGCGTTGTGAATACGAAAGACAAGTTCGAATTCACTTATGGATATGTCGAAGCTCGGATTCGCGTTCCGAAGACGAAGGGGTTTTGGCCTGCATTTTGGACTTTAAACAGCGACGGAGGTTGGCCACCCGAGATCGACATCATGGAAATACTCACAAAGGAACCCGATGTACTGCACACCAACTATCACTACGGTCCATCGTGGAACAATAAGGGTTCCTTCTACCAGAAAACAAAGCTGAGAGATTTCTCAGAGGATTTTCACGTTTTCGCCGTCAAGTGGACCGAATCGGAACTTGCGTGGTATGTCAACGGAGTGTTGATTGGCCAGAAATATTATGATCGCAAGTGGATTGCTCAGTCAAAGAATAACTATATTATACTTAATTTGGCAGTGGGTGGCTGGGGTGGAGACCCGGATGAGACCACCGAGTGGCCGGCTTACTATGACATTGACTGGGTACGAGTTTGGCAAAAGGTAGAATAAGCGTGTTGGTAACACTTGCAGTTGCGGCAACGAGGGTTGTTAGTGACTACTTGCAGGGGTGAATCAGTTGACTACTTTGCGTGAGATTGCGCGGGCCGCTGGCGTCTCGGTGTCAACGGTTTCGCGGGTAGTTAACGGATACGAGCACGTTTCGGAAGATGTGCGTCGCAGGGTGGAGCGCGCAATCAAGGAATTGAACTATCAGCCTAATTTGTTGGCAAGGGCGTTGGTAAGCGGCAAAGACACCCGACAGATAGGTCTGATAGTTTATGATGTAGCAAATCCGTATTTTGCCGAGATCGCTACCGCTCTCGAGAATGTCGCCTATCAACATGGTTATTCAGTCATTCTCTGCAATTCGTCGGAGGGTAGGAATACAGGTACTTACTTACAGGCGATGATTCGCCACCGCGTCGATGGAGTCGCGATCACTAGCGGCCAGCTTGACGCGACGGCTTTGGCTTATTTGGAACGATTGCTGCAACGGGACATCCCGATAGTGATGAGCCGCGAACGTCTTTGGGTTTCTAATCTGTCGATGGAGCATCTGGATAACAAGATCGGTTTGATTGAACTGGATTGCTACAGTGGGGCGAAACTAGCTACAGAGTACCTAGTGTCATTAGGACACGAGCGCATTGCGTTCTTGTTTAGTCTCGAGCCAGAGGATCTGGAAACTGATCCTCGCGTTGTGGGATTTCGGGAAGTCCTGTCTAAGCATGGGCTGGAGTTCAACGAGGACCTGGTAGTGACCGGCCTCGGGTTTAAGCAGTCTTCAGGTGCCCGCGGAATGCTTGAGCTCTTGTCGAGAAAGTGCGAATTCACTGCGGTTATGACATACAATGACCTGCTCGCCATTGGAGCACTGGCTGTGTGCAGAGAAGAGGGTATTCGAGTCCCAGAAGATTTGTCGGTCGTGGGATTTGACAACATTGAAGCTAGCAGGTACACGTATCCGCCTCTGACCACCGTTGACGTTGCAAAGAGCAAACTAGGAGAGCTCATGGCTACGTACTTGATAAGCCGGATCAAGGAGAACAAGGAGAAACAGCAGCCTCTTTACAGAAGGTTTCCGGTGGAGTTAGTTGTCCGTGAAAGTACCGGCGTAAAGAGTTGGTCGGATTCTTTGTCGAGGGGATTCGGACTTTCGACAACGCAAGCTAGCTGCTAACAAGCACGGTTAGCCTGCATGAGACACTTAGATTTTAGGAGTGGTTGGGATGTCAGTTGGCCGAGTATATAACGCAACCAAGTGGGTAGATACCGCAGGCAATGTCATAAGAGCTCATGGTGGCGGATTCTTGCAGCAGGACGGTTACTTCTACTGGTTCGGTGAGAATCGGACCGGCGGGAAGCTTGTCTCTTGTTACAGGTCGAGAGATCTCGCTACGTGGGAATTCTGCAACGATGTGGTAACCTTTGATACGCATCCTGAGTTAAACGGGTGTAACGCCGAGCGCCCTAAGGTGATTTTCAACGATAGGACCGGGAAGTATGTCATGTGGCTTCACTGGGAGAACGGGATCGACTACAGCCAGGCACGGTGCGCAGTGTTGGTGAGCGACAAAGTTGATGGAGATTACACGTATATAAAGAGCTTTCGCCCGCTAGGCCACATGTCTAGAGACTGCACGCTGTTTAAGGATGAGGACGGGACTGCGTACTTCATATCGGCTGCCAGGGAGAATGCGGACCTCAATGTATACAGACTTACTGAGGACTACCAGGACATTGCCTGCTTGGAGCAAGTCCTTTGGCCGGGTCAGAAGAGAGAAGCTCCTGCTTTGGTCAAAAGAGGTGACTACTACTTCCTGATGACTTCCGGTTGCACCGGATGGACTCCCAACCAAGGCAAATACGCTTACTCTAGAAGCATCACCGGTCCGTGGTCGGCATTGATGGATATTGGATCACCCACTACGTTCGACACGCAGCCTACATACATTTTGACGATTTCGGGTTCGGAAGAGACGACGTATCTATACGTCGGTGACCGGTGGGATCCGAGTGACTACCATAACTCGACCTATGTGTTCCTTCCATTGTCCTTCCCTTCGGAGACTTCTATGCAGCTACAATGGGCTAGTTCCCTTAGCATAGATGTTGAAACAGGACGAGTTGCGGTAGAACAGAACCGCAGTGAACTTTTCAGGCTTCGAATGAATTGGAGATACCTAGTTGCTGCTGAGGATGGCCAAATTGTTGGCTCAAGGTTGTCTTATTCAGACCAGAGACAGCTCTGGGCGTTGGAGGAGACTGCTGATGGTGCAGTCAGAATCAAACACTGGGCTAGTGGAAAATACGCTGAACCCGAAAACGGCAGTCGGGAGCCTGGAGCTAAGATCGTTTTAGGTGATAAGGCGGATCATCGCAGACAGGAGTGGAACGTGCTCAAAGTTGGTAGAGACTATGTAAAGCTGCAGAATAGATTCAGCGGTTTGGTTATGGAGTTAGACGGTGGTCGACACGGCGCGGTAGTGCAGTCTGCCCTTGATTCTGGGGCCCACGGTGCCTGGAATTCGCAGTCGGTGTTACTAGCAGAGGTTTACCAGTAGAATCGACCGGCTTAGTAGGTCGAGGGGTGATTGGGCGTGAGTCGCTTTGCCAGATTGCTTGCCGGACTAGCGTTGATAGCGATCATGTGCGGTAATTGTGCGGCGTCTGCTGCCAACCATGATCACGAGTCCGGCCTCTCGTATCATCAATATCTGGAGCAGTATCGCGATTGCGATTCTCCTGACGTCGAGTACGTGATTGAGGGAGGCAGCTACGTTCGTGGCGAAGGCGTCTCGGTCGTTACGGAGTATGCCGGCCGCACCGGAAACTTCGTCGCCACGGAAGAGACCGGCTACGTAGAGTGGGAGATTGAAATCGACAGAGCGGGGCTGTACAGTATCGAGGTTGATTATTATCCACTTCCCGGCAAGACCATTCCTGCTGAGCGCGAGCTTCTTATAAACGGGAAGAGGCCGTTCAACGAGGCTGAGCTTCTTGTCTTTCAGCGGGTCTTCGCAGACGCGGGACCGGTCCTGGTGGACAAGAACGGTAATCAGATCAGACCGCAGCAGGTCGAGTCCCCAAGATGGCAGGTGTCAATGCTCAGGGACTCGACAGGGTATGTAAGCGAGCCTTTCCGATTCTATTTCAAGGAAGGAAAGAACACTATTCGACTAGTCTCCCAAGCTGAGCCCTTATTGATTGCGCAACTCAGGCTGTGTCAACCAGAACCGGTGAGAACGTATGCAGAGATCTTGTCTGAGTATAGAGAAAGAGGCTACAAGGAGACCTCCGGCATCCAGGTAAAAGTTCAAGGGGAGGCGGCTATCGCTAAGTCAGACCCCACATTGTTCGGTGTGTTTGATCAGGGCGATCCCACTATGGAGCCATATCACCCCGTTCAGATCCGCGTGAACTCGATCGGTGGCCACAGGTGGGCCCATGCAAACCAGTGGATTGAATGGGAGTTTACTGTGCCCGAATCCGGCCTTTACAAGATCGGAATCAAGGCAAAGCAGAATCAGCTGCGCAGTTTTTACTCCAGTCGCCGGGTCTACATCGATGGAAAGGTGCCGTTTAAGGAACTAGACGCTGTCGAGTTTCCATACTCTACTCACTATCTGATGAAAGTTCTTGGTGACGAGGAAACCGGTGAGCCCTACCTCGTGTACCTGGATGAAGGCAAACATGTCTTGAGGCTAGAGGCAGTTATCGGTGCATTGGTGGACGCTATACAGGAAGCCAAGGAGAACCTTTACAAGCTTACATCCTTGTATCGACAAATCATCATGATTACGTCGCCCAACCCTGACACTCTTCGCAGTTATCAGCTGGAGAAAAAGATCCCAACCTTGATTGAGGATTTGACTGCCTTGGCAGAGAGCTTTAGGAGAATCGAGGCTCACTTCAGGGAATACACGGGACAAACGGGCGGTCATGGGTTGATACTTAACACCATTGTAATTATGCTCGACAGAATGATAGATAGACCAGACCGCATTCCTAGTTTGCTCGGTGAATTTAGAGATAACATTGGGGCCCTGGGTGAGTGGATATCTGACACAGAGTCGCAACCGCTTCAGATCGATTATTTTATCGTGGCTTCTGCCGATCAGGAGTTTCCGCGGGCTCAACCAACATTTTGGCAGGGATTCATGCATGAACTCAGGGCCTATATCGGGTCATATACTCATGACTACACAGAAATAGGCGACATAGTAGTCGATGAGGAAGACGAAGAGGATTCTGATCCGCTGCAAGTGTGGATTGGATTGGGCAGAGATCAGGCTCAATCCCTAAAGCAGTTGATCCAAGAGACGTTTACTCCTGTGACAGGGATAAAAGTCAAGTTGCAGCTGGTCAACGATTTGGGAGGCTTGTTAATACCGGCCATTCTGGCGGGTACGGCTCCTGACGTTGCTATTGGTGCTGCGAATATGGATCTGGCCTTTCGTGGAGCTCTGTACGACTTGACCCAGTTTGAAGACTTCCCAGAGGTTGCAAAGCGTTTTCATAAGAGTGCCTTTGTGCCCTATCGGTTTAGGGATAGCGTGTACGGTTTGCCCGAGACTCAGAACTTCCCGGTGATGTTCTATCGACAGGACATCCTTGAGGAGCTCGGCATCGAAATACCGCAAACTTGGGATGATGTCTTGACTATAATTCCTGTGCTGCAAAAGCACAACATGGAGATAGGCATCACGGGTCTAGATGGAGGCTCAATGCCAAACCTCAATACACTGTTGATGTTCCTGTATCAAAAGGGCGTCGCCCTTTACAAAGAGGATTGTGTCGCGACTAATCTGGATTCCCGAGCTGTAGCGTTCACATTTAAACAGCTTACCGATTTCTTCACTCTCTATAATGTGCCGCTTGAGTACAACATCGCGAACCGGTTCCGTTTGGGAGAAATGCCCCTGGTTGTTACTGACTACAGCCTGTACAATACCCTTCAAGTCTTCGCACCGGAGTTAAGAGGGAAGTGGGGATTTACTACGGTTCCAGGTACCGTCCAGATGGACGGGTCGATTAACAGAGCTGTTCCTGCTCGCTCAACTGGTGCTGTCATCCTAAGCAAGTCAGACAAGAAGGACGAGGCTTGGGAGTTCCTGAAGTGGTGGACCAGCAGGGAGACTCAGGTGGCATTTGGCCGAGAGCTTGAGAGCCTTATGGGTAGCTCGGCCAGGTATGCCAGTGCGAATATCGAGGCTGTCAAAGAGCTGCCTTGGCGGCCAGCTGAACTGAGGACTTTGCTGGATCAGTGGGAGTGGGTTGAGGGGGTACCGCCGGTACTAGGTGGTTACTACGTCACCAGGCAGTTTGACTGGTTGTTCAGGGCCGTTGTTATTGATCACGAGCCGTTGTGGGAATCAATTCAAAACTACGATGAAGCTGCCAACAAGGAGATTCAGCGCAAGCGGAGAGAGTTTGGATATGAGACCGATCTGGATGAGATCGATGACAGGCTGAAGGAATTGTATTGGGATCAGTATACTCACGTGTACAGATTGGAGCTGACTGACGAGGAACTGCGGGCTTACGGGTTGATCCCGTAAGTGTGCGGGGACCGGTTACCAAGGAGGCACGACTGGGATGGCAGCAACAACCTTTTCGAGTGCAACTCCGGGATTGTGGCACAGGATAAAAGGCCGACTGGCAGCCGAGTGGAGGCGATCCAAGACTTCCTACTTGTTTATCGCTCCGTTCATGACTCTATTTGTGGTTTTCACAGTGATTCCGGTGTTGGTATCGATAGTTTTGAGCTTCACATACTTTAACACACTGCAGCCGCCGAAGTGGGTCGGCATTGACAATTACATCCGGCTTTTCCTTGATGATGATGTGTTTTTGATCGCCGTGAAAAATACGTTTGTATTCGCAGCCATTACCGGGCCTTTGAGCTACGCACTTTGCTTCATAATCGCTTGGTTGATTAATGAACTGCAGCCTAAGGTTCGCGCTATACTTACCCTATTGTTTTACGCTCCGTCGATCTCAGGCAATGCGTATATGATTTGGTTGATCATGTTCAGCGGCGACATGTATGGCTATCTCAACGGGCTTTTGCTAAGTTGGGGAGTCATTGATCAACCGATCCAGTGGCTTATTGACACGAGGTACATGATGCCGATTGTGATAATAGTGACTTTGTGGATGAGCCTCGGCACAAGCTTCTTGGCGTTTATTGCAGGCTTGCAAGGAATCGATCCGACGTTGTATGAAGCTGCTGCTATCGATGGTGTGCAGAATCGATGGCAAGAGCTTTGGTACATCACGCTACCTAGTATGAGAGGATACCTTATGTTTGGCGCAATTCTGACCATAACGAACTCGTTCGCAGCGGCCGGTCAGATTACAGCTCTAGTAGGGTATCCCAGTACGGATTACGCTGTTCATACAGTGATGCAACACCTCCAGGATTACGGAACCATTCGTTACGAGATGGGTTACGCTTCAACTATAGCAGTAGTTCTCTTCTTCTCAATGGTGGGTGCTCAACAGATTGTGCAGAAGCTGCTGGCGAAACTCGGGCAGTAGACCGCTTCGATCATATGCCTGCTGAAAACGCGAACTCGGAGATTAGGGGGCTGTAAAGAGTGAAGGAGCGACTCTATCGAAAGAGGCTGAATCGGAATCTCTTCGGAGATATTGTTATCTTTATTTTCCTGGCTGCAGGTGCTTCGTTTACGGCCTTACCTCTAGTGTTTGCTGTTAGCAATGCCTTTAAGCCGTTAAATGAACTCTTCCTGTTCCCACCGCAGTTTTTCGTGCGGAATCCCACTCTGCAAAACTTTGCGGACTTGTTCACCTTGATGGGGCAGTCGTGGGTCCCGCTGACCCGGTACATCTCTAACTCGCTGTTGATAGTGATTTTCGGGATGGCGGGCAATCTCTTTTTTGGCTCTTTGGCCGCATATGCCTTGTCAAAGCACGATTTCTTCGGCAGAAACGTGATTAATTCGCTAATAGTGTTTTCGTTGATGTTTGCTCCAGCTGTGCTTAGAATTCCTAACTATTTGACTATTGCTTTCCTGGGCTGGATAGACACGTACTGGGCCGTGATAGTTCCCGCGTGGGCGAGCACTCTGGGCCTATATCTTCTGCGGAATTTCATGGATGCTATGGTGCCGGTCAGTCTACTTGAGTCTGCCAGACTTGATGGAGCAAGTGAATTCAAGATCTACTGGCATATAGCGATGCCTATTGTGAAGCCTGCATGGTTGACTTTGATCATTCTTTCCTTTCAACAGTTGTGGGGGACGACGGGGGGAGAGTATATCTACTCCGAGGCACTCAAGCCTCTTCCATATGCACTTGATCAGATCGTAAGGGGCGGTATTGCCCGGCAGGGAGTTGGTTCTGCTGCAGCCCTGATAATGATGATTGTTCCGATTGTCGTGTTCGTGATTAACCAGAGCAAGATTGTCGAGACCATGGGCACTTCAGGGATCAAGTAGAAGGGGACTGATGTCGATGAGAAATGGCATGAGCAGTGTCATTGTCACTGCGGCGAGCGCCTGCATGTCCGTGTTCGTCATCTTCTCAGTGTTCTTTCTTCTGTTTACGACGCAGGCCTATGCTGGCGACCAACCATATGTCAGCTACATCTTTGACCAGTGGGGAAACGCAGTCCCGACTCCAATACCATATGTGCCCGTCAGGGTGATTACCGGTCAAGACCTCGGTATAGGGCCGTTTAACGGTCCTCAGGACCTTTTCATTGCTAGTGACGGATCGCTTTACATCGCGGATTCCAAGAACAACCGCATAGTTCACCTCTCGAGAGATCTGACTGTGAACCGCGTTATTACCGGGTTTGATTCTCAATCTCTAAATAACCCTATTGCGGTATTTGTCGATCGGAACGGATCGTTGTTTATTGGCGATGCCGGTAATTACAGGGTTGTTCAACTTGACTCGAACGGCAACTTGGTCCGGTCCATTACTTACACCAAACCCGAAGGAGTAGCGGTTGACATTGTCGAGTTTTTGCCCGGACGCATAGTAGTTGATCCGGCCGGCCGGATATTTGTTGCTGCACGCAATGTATTCGAAGGATTGCTCGAGTTTGACGGTGACGGAGAGTTTCAAGGGTTCGTAGGTGCGCCGCCTGTACAGCCGAGTCTGTATGATCTGTTCTGGAACCGGTTCGCCACGAAAGAGCAGCGCGAACGCCGTGCTTTGTTTATCCCCATCGAGTACACGAGCGTCACTCTCGACAGCAGGGGCTTCATATACGCCGTGGCCAAAGACCAAGTCAGAAGGCTGAATCCCACCGGGCTTGATGTCCTAGTCCGTGAAGGAATGTGGCCGATTGTAGGTGATATTAATGTGCCGTCTGGAGTTGGGGCGTCGTTCCTGACTGATATCACGGTCGATGACTACGGGATTTACCATGTGCTCGACTCTGTGCGCGGGCGAGTGTTTGCATACGACGACATGGGCAATTTGTTGTATGTCTTCGGAACTTCCGGGCCCTATCAAGGCGGCTTCAGTAGAGCTAGGGCACTTGATGGTGATGGCGAGAGGCTGTTTGTTCTTGATGAGCAGCGCGGTCAGATAACTATCTTCGAACCTACAGAATATGGGAAATTGATCCACGAGGCAAATAAGCAATATATGCTCGGTAATTTTGAGGAGTCTACTGCCGCATGGTACGGTGTGTTGAAATATAATAACCATTTGCCTTTGGCGTACAACGGACTTGGAATGGCATATCTGCGGCAGCGCGACTACAAGACTGCTATGGAGTATCTCCGGCTTGGCAACAACAGAACTCAGTATTCGAAAGCATTTGCGAAGTACCGCAAAGAAATCATCGAGCGGAACTTCCTGTGGATAATGATTGCTGTGGTCGCAGCGGTGACCGCGGTTGTAGTTTGGTATATCCGCAAAAGCCGGCAGCCGGAGGAGAGAAAGATATTCGACAGCTCAAAGGTCCAAGGTTGGCGCCGTATTACTAGCGCTCTGAAGTATTCCTTACATGTTGCAGTTAATCCGGTCGACGGATTTTGGGATTTGAGATATGAGGACAGGGGCAATATGCCCGCAGCGATGATCATTCTTCTTGGCGCCAGTCTAAGCATGGTTTTCCTCAAGCAGTATACCGGATATCTGTTTAACCCAAGAGATGTGTCGCGAATCAATGTTTTTAGCGAAGTGACCGCTACGTTGGCCACCTTCTTCTTGTGGTGTGCCATTAACTGGGCTTTGACAACCCTTATGGACGGCAAGGGCAGCTTCTCAGACATTGTCATGGCTACTGCGTACGCGCTAACTCCGCTGATACTCATTTACGTGCCGATAACTATTCTCAGTAATCTCTTGACGCTAGAAGAAGGTTCCTACTACTATTTCTTCCAAGGACTGGGCGTTCTGTGGTGCGGAATACTCGTATTCTTCGCCACAATGGTAACCCATCATTATACCCCGGCCAAGACCGCAGGGACCTGCGTGCTAGTTGTTGTGGGAATGGGCGTGGTCGTATTTCTGGGATTGCTGTTTCTCAACATGGTTAGTATGCTGACTGAATATGTCACGACGGTCTACCGCGAAGTTGTGTTCAGGCTCTAGGGGGGACTTATGTGAAAAAACTGCAGTTCGCACTTTCACTTACTGCATTGCTTGCATTATTAGTCACCGGTGTATGTGCCGCCGATGCTATGCCTAAGAATATGACTCTAGTTGCTCAGAACGAGTTCTTAGCTTTATACATGGACCCTGCGACTACTGAGATTGCAGTCATGGAGCTGGCATCTGGGCGGGTATGGTTTTCAAATCCGCAGAATTGGAATAAATTAGAAACACAGGCCCGAGGTACCGCAAAAGAGCAATTGGGTGCCCAACTGCTAATTACGTATGACCGATCAGATCGGCGCAATCGCGAGATGAATAATTACACCGATAGTATAAAGCATGGGCTGTTCGAGATACTCCCGATTGAGGACGGTGTACGGGTAGAGTACACTCTGGGAAGAAAGTGGCAAGATGCCGATTGGCTTCCCGTTGTAATTCGCAAGACCCACCTAGAGGAGCGAATTCTAAGCCAAATACCCAAGGAAGACTGGGAGGACTTTACCAGCCGCTATCACTTGGTCTATCTTAGAGAGCCGACCGGAATTGCTCCGCTGCAGCTTCAAGGCATGAATATGGATTCTTTGCTTAATGGGTATGAGTTCGTGGTTGTCACTGACCAGGCGAACGCGCTTACTGAGCAGATTCTCAGTTTGCGCGAGGACCTAGCTAGTGCAGCCGGCGCGGAGCGAGAAAAGATCTTGAGCGAGGTTAACCGACTCGAGGCTCAATTGAACGGCATTAAGACTAAAGTTGCGTGGGAGATTCTAGAGGTAATAGCGAACAACAGAGCTGATGTCGAGAACATGACCGAGGTTAAATTTGAGCACCTAAAACATCTGGTAGACACCCCTACTTACTACATGGGTCGTGTTCCCGTATTCGCCCGCACCGGCCTTATTGAGGCGGTCAAGAACACCGATTATACGCCTGAAGAAGCCAGCGAAGAGAGAGTGGCCAATAATCTGGATCCCCTTCAGCCCAATCTAGAGACCTTTTTCGTGCCTATAGAATACAGGCTTGATCGGGACTCGCTCGTGGTTCGTGTCCCAATGGATGAGGTGGTCTATCCACTAGAAGTCAAGGATAACAGCGGGCGGACTTATACGTACCCACTGCATACAGTCACGGTTCTCCCGTATTTCGGGGCTGCTTACAAGGATAAAGATGGGTATATATTCATGCCAGACGGTTCAGGTGCTTTGATCAATTTCAACAGTAGTAAGTTTACCTTGAGCTACCTAGGTGGTTTGGTTTATGGAGTGGATCTGACGGCCGATAACCGAAGTCAGCAACTAGTGATGACCGAGCAGACCTACATGCCGGTATACGGTATGAAGACCGACGATACTGCCTTTCTCGCGATCATCGAGAACGGTGAGGCGTTTGCTCGTATTAATGCTGTTAAGGCGGGTTTTGTCAACTCGTTCAATTTCGTGTCGCCTCAATTCGATGTCATGCCGCGGGCCAGCCTATCGTTGGGTCCTATCGGATCCGTAGTCGTCTATCAAAAGCGAATATATCAGGGGGATATTCAAATCAGGTTTAAGTTTCTCACCGGTGAAAATGCGGACTACGTTGGAATGGCTAAGTCGTATCGCGACTACCTCATACAGAATGGGAGTCTCAGTAGACCACAAGCGGACGAGGATCTTCCACTTTATGTGAGTATGGTTGGGAGCATATTGAGAAATGAACCGGTGGTTGGAATACCGCGGGAGGTTGTCCGTTCACTGACCACGTTCGATCAAGCTTTGGCAATAGTAGATCAATTGCTTCAATCCGGAATACGGAATATCAAGATGAGGTATAGCGGATGGCTGAGCGGCGGCCCTAAGCACATTTTCCCTGATCGAGTAGAAGTTGAACGGGCGGTTGGCGGTGAAGAGGGGCTGCGCGACCTAGCAACCTCACTCAAGGAGAAGGGTGTCGACTTTTATCCAGAGGTTAACTTCCTGAATGTATTTCGCAACTCCTCATTTGACAGCTTCGTGTCTCGACGCGATGCTGCCCAGTATTTTGACAACAGACCGAAACAGATTACGGAATACGATATAGCCTTTGGCCTTCCGGAGAACTCGGGTAAGTATATTTTGGCTCCAAACAGCCTTGGGAGAGTAGTGAGGTCGTTTTTTGAGGATTATTCCCGCTACGGTATAGCAGGGATTGCTCTTCAGTGTCTCGGCAATCAGGTAAACTCGGATTTCCGCAACAAACCTGAGAGAGTGGTTGACCGGCAGCAATCTGTAAGTATCATCAAAGAACAGTTAGCGTGGATCAAACAGGCCGGTTATGACATCCTGGTGGAAGGCGGCAACGCCCTAGCGTACCCTTATGTTGACAGCATAGTTGGCGTTCCATTCCGGAGTTCGAATCATGAGATCATAGACGAGACGGTTCCGTTTTATCAAATAGTCCTGAGTGGATGTATTCACTACGCCGGTGGACCGTTGAACATGTCATCGGACTACCGCAGGTTGTTGCTTCAGAGTATCGGGGTTGGAGCCGGCTTACATTTCCTATGGGCGTATGGCGACACCCACCTGCTGACTAACACGGAGTATGATTATCTGTATTCGGTTCGCTACTCAGACTGGATCGATCAGGCCATCAGAGACTATCGCAAAGCTAATGAGGTTTACTCAAGAATACGCGGTGCGGTCATCGAAGACTATCAAAGACTCGATAGCGACAAGTGGATGACGGTGTTCGATAACGGGTGCAGATTAACAGTGGACTACGCTAGTTGCACGGTTACTGTTCACGAGAAAACTGGTGAGCTGACCGTATACCAGTTTTAGGTCCTTCCGTAGGAGCACCTAGTTTGTTAGGAGGGGTGTAGGAGGATATGGGTCTGCCCAGATTAGGTCTAGCTGCAAGGAAAAGTCTAAAGGGATATCTCTACGTGTCTCCGTTCCTGATTGGGTTCATCGTGTTCTTTCTGGTGCCACTGTTCCAGACCATTGGATTTAGTCTTAGTGAGCTTAAGATAGTAGCGACCGGGTACACGGTGACCCCGGTAGGTTTGGACAACTATAACACGGCTCTATTTGTGGATCCGGACTTCGTTCCGATATTGACGAGCACGATTATCAACACGCTCATCGATATACCGGCGATATTGATTTTTAGTTTCTTTATCGCAGTCGTCCTGAATCAGCAGTTTAGAGGAAGAGCCCTGGCTAGGCTGGTTTTCTTCCTGCCGGTTATATTGACGTCCGGTGTTGTTGCACAGATGGAGCTCAATGATGTCATGAACCAAGCTTTGGTGCAAGAGGCTGAGTTTATGCTAGGCGGCCAGCACTTCGTTAATCTACTCCTGGGGCTGAATCTGCCGCAGGGGTTTATTAACTACATTGTCAGAGTGGTCGACCGGGTCCCGCTGGTGATAGAAGCAAGCGCGATACCTATTCTGATCTTTCTTGCTGGGTTGCAGTCGATACCAAGGGACCTGTACGAGGTAGCTGATGTCGAGGGTATTACCGGGTGGGAGAAGTTCTGGATGATCACATTTCCCCTCGTCAGTCCAATGATTTTGACGAATGCGATATTCATCATTATCAATTCGTTTACTTCGCCGCGCAACGAAATAGTCCAATTTATCGGCGAAAACACCTGGAGTCGAGGCGGGTATGGAGTAAGTGCTGCAATGTCGGTGATTTACTTCGCAGCGATAACAGCAATTTTACTTGTGGTTGTTCTAGTGACCGGCAGACGCGTTGTCTACCTCAAGTAACCGAAAGGCAGGGTGTGACATGTCAGTTGCCTACAAATACCGTGTCCGCAAGGTCGGAAATATCAAAGTAGCCGCATTCATCTCTAAGTGTAGCGCATGGACTTGGGCGGTCGTCCGAGCTGTTCTGCTCATTGGGCTTTGCTTCATGATTTTGTACCCGTTGATTGTCAAGTTTACTTCTTCAGTCATGCCTGTAGATGACATGTATGACGCTACGGTGCGATTTGTCCCAAGGAGTCTCACGTTGCAGCAGTACCGTATAGCCTGGGAGTGGATGAGATATCCAAGAGTTCTGCTCAATACGATTGCCTTGACATTGACCGTCAGCCTACTGCAAGTGACATCTTGTACAATCGTGGGATACGGTCTGGGGCGATTCAACTTCGTCGGTCGCGACTTGGTGTTTGGTTTAGTGCTACTAACTTTGGTTGTTCCTCCTGAGATGGTGATGATTCCCCTCTTCCTGAATTTCAGGTTCTTCGACTTGTTTGGCCTGATTCCTGACCCAGGGATAAACCTGCTAGGGTCGTATTGGCCGTTTGTCTTAACGTCCATTACCTGCACTGGCCTAAGAAACGGCCTGTTCATATACATAATGACTCACTTTTTCCGCAACATGCCGGATAGTCTCGAGGAGGCTGCGGAGATTGACGGCGCGAGTTCGTTCGTGACCTTTTACCGGATCATGCTGCCCGGCGCCAAGCCTGCACTGGTGATTATATTTCTCTTTGCCTTCGTGTGGCAGTGGAATGATAGGTTCTACCTCGACCTCTTCATTCGCAGCAGCGAGGACTATCTGTCCTATGCTTTGCAGAATTTTGCATTAAGATTTGTCAGTAACAGCCCAATATCTTCTCAATTCCCTTGGCACTATAGGTCACTGCTCAACAACGCGGGCATGATGATGTTTATGGCTCCGTTGCTCATCTTGTACTTGGTGATGCAGCGTTACTTTGTCGAGAGCATCGAGAGAACGGGGTTGGTCGGCTGACCGGCCTAACAGCGGAATGGTGGTGCGTTGAGATTTACGTCGCGTCATCGTTTTCTGTGAACTCAGCGCGCAGTGCGCCAAGACTAGTCGCAGAGGTCAGCGGCCGACAGTTTGACAGTCGTGAGTCGGTAAAGGTAGAATAGACACGTGCACTCACGTCAATGATCGAAGGGACTGACTGCATGCCCAGACCGCCTAAGACACGGAAAGTTGCATTCATACCAAACATCACTTACTTTAAGCCTGCAGGCGTGCCCCTGCGGCAGCTTGAGGAAGTCGTCCTTACCATGGAGGAGCTTGAAGCAGTAAGACTCAAAGACTTAGAGGGACTAGAGCAGGAAGCAGCCGCAGAGCAGATGCAGGTTTCCAGGCCAACTTTCCGCAGGATTTTGGTAGGCGCTCGCTCCAAAATCGCGGAAGCGCTCACAGGAGGAAAGGCTATCAGGATCGAGGGCGGTGTGTACCAGCTCAGCGATGGAACCCCTCTCAAATGTGAAGGTCCGGAGGGCGGCCCGCACAGGCGACGTAGGCGCGGCATGCACCCATGGCGATAGTCTTGGTCCAATGCCTGCGGCAGCTCATTGCTTCTTGGTTGTCCGCGATTGGGTTACCCTAAATGGGATAACTCATCTTCCACGAATCGCATTAGTTCTTTGATCGTTTCCTCTGAGAAGTCGAACTTTATCCCGGCGGTTGCGTAAATCTTCGACAGCGGAGCAGAACTGCCCAGAGCTAGAGCCCGCTTGTACCCATCGATTGCAGACGCTTTGTCCGTCTTGTAGTTCCTGTACAACTGCAGTGCCCCTAACTGCGCAATTGCGTACTCGATATAATAGAAGGGGTATGCGAAAATGTGCACTTGGGCCTTCCATCCGTGCATAAGCTCTTCCTCGAGTCCTGACCAGTCAACACAGTGATATGCCAGAGAACGAGAAATCTCCGTAAACTTATGATTTCTCGCGTTTGCGTCCGCAGAGTTGTTCAAGTAGATCCAGTGCTGAAAACTATCTACTGTCAGTGCCCAGGGGAGGAATTCAACGATTCCTTCGAGTTGCTCTCGTTGAGCACGGTGCAGATCGGAGGGATCGGGATAGAATTCATCCCACGCCGGCATTGTCAATAGCTCCATCGACATGCTCGCCAGCTCGGCGGCTTCTGCCGGAGCCGACCTGTAGTCAGACGGTTGAAGCGAAGAGGTCAGCAGGTTGTGCACAGCGTGTCCGGTTTCGTGGAGGATGGTCCTAACGCTGGAATGCGTAGTCGAGCCGTTCATGAAAATGAAGGAAGTCTGAGAAAGTGGAAGCCTGGTGCAAAACCCGCCGGGTCGTTTCCCTCTTCGCGTCTCCAGGTCAAGGCAGTTCCTGTTAGCCATGCCTTGCAGCACCTGTCCGAACTGGGGATCCACTCTATTTAGGACCTTGACCGACTTGGCCACTAGCTCGTCAAAGGTTTCAAATGGTTTGAGTGCCTTCTGCCCGTGCGGAGTGCCGTCGACATCCCAGGGTCTGTACGTCTCGATGTTGAGACGTCGCATGTGCCGCGCAGCTATTTTGTCATACAGAGGTACTACGTACTTTTGAACGGCATCGCGAAGCCGGTAACAGTCGTCGGGACTGTACTCAAATCTGTTGAGCTTCTTAAACATATAGTCGCGATAGTTGGTGAATCCCGCATTCGTGGCGATTTTGTGTCGCATCTCCACGAGCCGATCCATTATGCCGTCCAAGATATGTTTGTCCTGCAGCCTTCGACTTTGGACGAGCCGCCAGGCGCGCTCTCTTTCATCACGGTCGGAGCTGCGCAAATACTCATCCATTTGCTGCAGCGTCTTCTCCTCGCCGTTCCAAGTTACTGTCATCCTTCCGAGGATGGCAAAGTATTCGTTTACCAAGCCTCGGGTTTCTGCTTCTATTGGAATGTTTTCGTCTCTGTGTATCTCAATTGCCGTTACGGTGCGCTTGACGAGTTCGCCATAGAAATCCGGCAAACTATCCCTGAACGGACAATCGAAAAAACGTTTGTTCAGTTTGGCACGGTACTTTGCAATCAAAGGAAGCAGCTGTTTTTGGTCAAATTCATGCCGCTCCTTTGCCTGCAGGTCTTCTGTGTTGCATGAAAACGCGATATTGTTGCGGTTGACCCTTTCAGATACCGCGTCTGTGAACTTGCTGCACTCACCCAGCCATGAAATGAGTGACTCTACACTGTCGATCTCAAAATCCAGTAGGTAATTGAGGTGCTCTTCTACCTGACTCAAGTCATCGAAAGAGATTGCAGTTGGGTCCTGCTGGCTTTTTGTCATCCTTGCTATACCTGCCTTTCGCTGGGATGGATAACAATTCATGTAGCCAAATTACACTTAAAGTCTACGACGTGCAAAAAAGATAATCCTCTATATTGGGGCTTTCGTCACAGGCTAGAAGGCTACTGCCCAGGTGAGACGCAAGGACTGTAGACGATCTGTCGTGCATCTAGTAACATTGAAAGTGGGAAATCAAGAGAAACTTTCCCGCGGCGCATATGGGAGGTGACCAACTGTGGACGCGGTAACAATGGTAGAAGAACAACTGGTATCTCGCGGAATAACCGATTTAAGGGTTCTTACAGCAATGGCAGCGGTGAAGCGAGAGCGTTTTGTGCCTGTAGAGCTGAGGGGCAGCGCATACGACGATAGCCCGCTTCCCATTGGGTATGGACAGACCATCTCTCAGCCGTACATAGTGGCGCTTATGACTCAACTGCTGCAGACGGAACCGGACCAGATAGTTCTAGAGATTGGGACCGGATCGGGATACCAGGCGGCTGTATTGTCGCTGTTAGTGAAGCACGTGTACTCAGTAGAGATTGTAGAGGAGTTAGCCGATAGGGCTCGCAGGGTTCTTGAAAGTGAGGGCTACAGAAATGTTACCGTGTATCATGGCGACGGTTCTCGCGGCCTTCCAGAACACGCCCCGTATGACAGAATCATAGTGACCGCAGCAGCACCTAGAATCCCGCAGGCGCTAGAGAAGCAGCTCAAAGATGGCGGCATAATGGTCATCCCTGTCGGGCCGCCATTTGGTGTGCAAGTGCTCAGGCAGGTCACCAAGCGTGGATCCAAGCTTGAATGGATCGATTGCGACTATGTTCGTTTTGTTCCGTTCACCGGCGACGCTTCCTCAGAGCTCGGCTAGGCGTCCGGAGGCCGACACTGCGGCTACCCGGTTTGATTGAACGCCGGCAGTGATCCAAACTGTGATAAGGATTGAACCTGAGCAGTTGCGCGAATCAGGTTAAGCTCTTCGAAGTTGTTTTCTACTGTTGACACTATGAGCGGATCCAGGTGATTCTCTAGTGCCATTTTCTTGACAACGCTCAGCGCTTGGTCGGGCGATTGGCCCTTCCTGTAAGGCCTGTCCTCTGTGAGCGCGGTAAACACGTCGGCGACCGCCATGATCCGTGCGCCGATCGGGATGTCTTTTGCGGATAGCTTAAATGGATAACCCGTGCCGTCCAAGCGCTCATGATGAAACGCAGCCCATGCTGCAATCGTACTAAAACCGGTGATCTGTTCCAAGGTTCTGTACGTGTGATAGGTGTGGCTTTTCATCGCGTTTATTTCTTCGAAAGTGAGCTTGCCGGGCTTGTCAAGTATCTCGGCGGGAATCGCAAGCTTGCCTAGGTCGTGAAGAAAGCCGGCAACCTTCATCTGCAGACATTCTCCATCGGAAAAGCCGACGTGTCTCGCAAGCGACTCTGCCACTGCAGCTACTCCGGCGGAATGGGTTGCTGTGAACCTGCTCCTGAAATCTATGACCCTGCGGAAGAGATCTGCGAATTTCAGGAACCGATCGCTGCTGAGTCCGATGCTGACCGGATTCACCTGCGTTAGTAGTTCAGCCCTCGCACCAGGTGAAACCAAGTCTAACCAAAAATACTCCTTCCTTGCTAGGTTGGCGAAGATCTCGACCAGCACCGGCATGAACATAGACCCTGACTTTGCTGCAACCCGCCTGACGATCTCCTCGGATTGATTGAGAATGTCTTTGTTCTCTGCCCTAATCTGCACTGCTGCCCTGTCAGAAATGTGGAGTATGTGGCTGCCCAACGGAATACCGTTCGCCGCAGCTCGTGACGACAAGAATTCTTCCCGCTCTTCCCACCACACGTGGTGATAACGGATTATCTCTGCTGATCTCCTCAGAGGCTCGAAGGACTTCAACAGAGAGTAACCGCGTTCTGCATGGGCATGGCGATCCAGGACCTCAAACTCCAGCAGGTGTAGGCGTTCACGAACGGAAAGTGCTCCGGTATCGTGGAGAGAGGCTGCGATTACGATGGCGTTTATCTCGTCTTCAGGTAGGCCAAGTTCACGGGCGATACTCAAGGCGATGTACGCAACTTGATGATGGTGGTTCGAAAACACCGGATTGACCAGATCCATCAGGTTTGACATTGCCAGCACGAGATCGCGAAGTGAGACCGTCGAGTCTGTGAGCATGCAGAACACCTCTTACTAGTTGATCTGTATCCGGCACGGGCGGTTAAGCGGAATTCAGGCTACGTGTTTCTACGGAAGCAGCCGGTTCCCTTCTAAACACCATCATAATCCGGCCGGTGGTAAACCATTGTGGACCGTCCAGCTTTTAAGTCCCCTGTTTCACGGACGAGACCGGCGAGACATAGAATGCACAATGGAGTCTTTCCCGGGTCAATCCGCCCGCAGGATTCACCCTTGGGTTAGGTGATCGCTGCTCTGTCTGGCGACAACTGGAGGTGGGATAGATGACGATTGAAGAAGCAGTACGGAAGTACTTAGGAGTCCCATACAAACACAATGGCCGAGATCTGGATGGATTGGACTGTCTGGGGTTGATTTGGCGATTTTACAAAGACATGGGCATAGAGGTCCCTGATTCTGATGGGAGGCCAATTACGGTTGATTGGTACAAAGAAGATCCCGACCGGTACATTCGAAACCTGCTGAAGGTCGGTAGGCCGGTTGTAGGGCGGCCGAAACCACTAGATCTTGTCTACTTCCAATTGGATGGAGTCGTGCGGCATGCAGGTATAATGGTATCGCACGATATGTTCATTCACGTTCGCGAGAATCGACCGGTGATGCTTAGTCGCCTTAGCGGACCCTGGCTCCGGGCCTATGTGGGTGCGAGAAGGCTTGTGTAGTCACCACCACCGTACGTAAATCGCTCAAGTCCTCGATGTCAAGCGTTAATGAAAATGTCAGGTAAAACTCGTCAGTGATTTTGTCAGGGTAGGAGAGGTATAATCAGGCCTGCGGGGATTACATGGTTTACGCCATGGCAGCCTTCGAAATCTTCGGAAGGCCAGAAGAGTTAAAGATATTATGGTCAGACTGGGATAGAAGCGAGGAGGGACATTTATCTACATATAATGAAAAGCGTACCGGCCAAACGTTTAACAATCTACGTTGGCGCAGGTGTTAAGTGGCAGGGCAAGGCCCTTTATCATGCCCTGGTATTGAAATTAAAAGAAGCAGGTTTGATAGGGGTGACTGTTAGCCGGGGTATTGAAGGTTATGGTAAGCGAAATAGTATTTATGCTGCTCGGATTTTAGATCTTTCTTACGATTTACCGGTAATCGTTGAGGCAGTTGATAGTCCTGAAAAGATTACTTCGGTCTTACCACAGGTACAGGCTATGGTATCCCAGGGTTGATAACGGTGTCTGATGCAGAGATGATTTTATCGGGTTAATTGCACTAGCATTCCACTTAGAGCACGCCCTGCCAGGGCGAAAAGGAGGCCAAAAATGAGGGTGCCCATTAAATAAGCTAAGGCATTTATAATTTCCCCGTCTTCTGCCAAACGGACAACCTCGTAGGAAAAAGTAGAGAAAGTCGTGTACGCACCCAAAAAACCCGTGGTCAACGCCGGCAATAAGCTAGTACCAAATGTATGGCCAAAGGCCGGTGTACCCAAAAATAACCCCAACAAAAAAGCGCCGGTCAGGTTAATTATCAGGGTGCCGGTAGGGAAGGTACCCTTGCTTCTTTTTGATAATGCCTGGCCTAAAGCAAAGCGAACAATTGCACCTAAAAATCCGCCCAGTCCTATATAAAAAAACTGCATTCCTATCTCCTACCTGTTTTCCGACTCGGTTTGCTGTACCTTAAATACTAACAGAATTGGTATTCTAGCCAGGATTGTTCCTGACCTCACCGCCATTAATCCCCCAATAGTGGATAACAGGACATACGTTACGGCAGAAGTTATTTTACCGGCTGACAAGAGGTTTATCGTCTCTAGGCTAAAGGTGGAAAAGGTCGTAAAGGCGCCTATTAAGCCCGTAGTTAAACCCAATCTTAATTCGGGACTCAAGGTCAAACGTTCTAAGCTGTAGGTAAGGATTAAACCCATGGCAAAACATCCTGCGATGTTTATAATCAATGTTCCTAAAGGAAAGGTCGAAGGCCAATAAACAGCAATGAAGCGACCGACTTCAAATCTGGCTACGGCTCCTAGAAAACCGAAAACCCCAATATATATGTAGACCAACTTAAACTCCTCCCCCAGATTAGCAAAACCACAAAAAAATCCTACCTCTCAGGCATACAAATATCCTTCGGGGTAGGAGTCATCACTGCGTTAACGCAGAGTTAAAGGCGAACTCCATCGCCTAGACCTGTGTATTACATAATACTATGGATGAAGGGATACGACAAGAGGTAAAAAGATATGCTCAGGGCCCATTTTCCTTGGCAATGGCCAGCCAGGCTTCTCGCGTTCCTTGCGCGAATTTCGCTTAGACCGCAATGGCAACCTGAGCCAGGTAAGCACTCCCGACGGCGCGGGGATAAACTTCACCTATGATAATGCTAACTGGCTGGCCGGGATCAGCTATATCAACTGACGCCTGCATTATTTGTGTTTATTTTTCCTACTTGGATTCCCGGCTCGGAGTGGTAGTGGGCAAGCCTGATTAGTTCCCCACTGCCTGTGCTGAAAAACAACGAAGTAACTACCTGGGGACAGCTGGTGATTAAAAAGGGCAGGAGAGGAAAAACGGAAAACCTGGGCCATCTGGTGATGGAGATAAGCATTTGGCAGAAGGAAGTGTCAAGCGTTAATGAAAATATCAGGTAAAACTCGTCAGTGATTTTGTCAGGGTAGGAGAGGCATAATTAGGCCTGTAGGGTTTCCACGGCTTACGCCATGGGTGGTCTTGAGCGGTCCTACCGGTGGGAGTAGTGCCCGCCTTTTCATTAACAGCTGTGGAAACCTCAGGCTCAGTCTTAGTCTGTGTTTTAGTAGACGAGGTAACGTTCAAGGGCTCTAAGGGGTATATATTCCCCTTCCAATCCACATACAAGCGACCATCGGGCAGTTTATGCACTTCTACTGAGGAACGTAGAGGTACAATAGGCGCACCTTTAGGAGTTACCACTTTATAACTCTTGCAATCGAAGTGGATGGTATAGCCGGAGTTCAATAAGCGGTGTTCCTTCCAGCAGAAGATATGCTCCAGCCTTTCCTGGAGGGTCTGGAAGGAGCATTCGATGCGGCCTTCCAGCCAATCGTGGAGGCTGCCGGCGATTTGGACTAGAAGGCTGTTTGAGGTTTACGTTGACGGCTGCGGTGAAGTTTAGGAGGCCGGTGCTTTTTGGGCTTGAGATACCGGCAGCCTTAAGGATACGGGCTACAGAAGAAGGGCTTAGAGAGATACCTTCGTATTCGTGGAGCAACTCGCTAAGGAAAGTATAATTGCACCCCCAATACTTTGTTTGAGCGAGTTGGACCACTTGTTGGCGGATATTTCCTGGGATAGTGTGGGCTGGTTTGGCCCTGAGCCTACAGACGTGGCGTTCACTTAGGCCAAGAACTAAGGCTGCATCCCTGGTGGTGATTAACCCTCCCAGAGTCTGTTCTAAAACTTGAATGCGATTTAACTTCGTCCGTGACAAAGTAATCCTCTCCCTGCTCATACTGACATTTTCACAGATGGATTTCACCCTGACAATATCACAGACGGATCACAAAATCGCTCAAGTCTCGATTGACTCTTGCGTTAACTGTGCTATAATAAAATTGATGTCTCGATACCCAGGGTCGTCAAGGACGCAGATGGAAGCTTTTCAGCTGTCTCATTGCCTCCTCTTGTAGCCCTGTGGTTGACGGCACAATTCCGGTCCGTTAGGGCTGCGAGATTTCAGGAGGTTCATTAATGTACGAAGATAAGGTATTGGTTTGTAAGGAGTGCGGCCAGGAGTTTGTCTTTACTGCCGGGGAACAGGAGTTTTTCGCTGAGAAGGGTTTTCAGAACGAACCCGGGCGTTGTCCAGCTTGTAGAGTAGCGCGCAAGCAGCGAAGGAACGCTGAGATGGGCGGAAGGCAGATGTACAAAGCCGTGTGTGCAGAGTGCGGAGCGGAGTGCCAGGTACCGTTTAAGCCTAGCGGCGATAGACCGGTTTACTGCAAGGAGTGCTTCCAAGCGAAAAAGGCCAGTGCTAGCAATTGGTAAGGTATTGTCTAGTGTGCTAAGCCCGGGGTGGTAGATTGCTACCACCCCTTTCTTGTGTACCCGTGATTGCTAAGCCTAAACTCCGCCTCTGAATAGCCCTTGGAGGATAACCGCCTTTCCTGTAGAAAAAAGGATTTAGGTAGCTATAGTGGAGGTCTACCTCGAAATGCGAAAAGGGCTAGTTAAACTCCTGCGCAAGGCTTGGAATAATCGAGTGACCATTCTCGCAGTCCGTTCGTCAGGTGGATCTACTCGAGGCGTGTCATTGCCGGCTCTGGCAGCTGTAGGGGTCGTCCTCATCGCCGCAGGGTTCGCCGTGGCCATGATTGTGTCTTACATAGGTATGTCTTTAGCGTTAGACGAATCAGTTAGCCTGAATGAGGCTAAGGATGCCGAGATAGAGCGTTTGGTCCACGAGAATGTCGAGCTTAGAGGCATTGTAAATGCTCAGCAGCTGCAGCTTGCATATCAGGACGAGCAAATACAAGCTATAGCGCAGAAGATCCAGTCTATCACGCACCTTGGAGAGGCGATTGTCGAGACGCTGGCAAGCGAGATCGAACTCTCGCCAAGTCTTGAGCTGGCGATCGAAAGACTATCCACAAAGTATGAAGTCGTGAATTTAGAATCAGCTATGGGGGCTGGCGGTGTTGATCGAAATCCCGGTAACCATTCAATTACTGATACTCTTCGAACGTTCAGGACTTCAGATTCTGCATTAGCAGTCCTCGAGTCGATGGATGTTAAGCTCACGCAAGACATGCAGGCGTTCGAGTCGCTCAAGAAGGAGTCGATTAGCTACGTTCACAAGTTGCGTCATACTCCCAGAGGATGGCCGGTTTCCGGATTGGTCACTTCTGGCTATGGTTGGAGGATTCACCCTATCGATAACGTTATGCGGTTTCACGACGGGATCGACATAGCAGTTCCCGTTGGAACGCCTGTAAGGGCGACTGCTGATGGAGTTGTCATATCGGCCGGAACAAGAAGTGGATACGGCCTTGCTGTTTTGATAGACCATGGATATGGAATTCAAACTCTTTATGCTCATAATTCCAAGTTGGCAGTAAAACCTGGTGCTGTAGTTGTTAGGGGGCAGGTAATTGCTTATTCGGGTAATACCGGCGTCTCAACCGGACCGCATCTTCACTATGAGGTCCGAGTTGGTGGAAGAAGTGTGAATCCTGAGGTTTACTTGGACTAGGGAGCGGTTATCGCACATCAGTAGTTCGGTGTCTTGCGTGCACGGATCTAGCTTTTTGTGAGGAGGACAGGTCGTGTTTGGTAGGAAGGAGTCGTCTAGTCCGCAAACAGGTCGGGTTACTACAGTTATCGGAGAGGACACCCAGATTAACGGTTCAATGACTTCAACCGGATTAGTGCGCATCGATGGACGCTTTGAGGGTGATATTCATTCACAGGCTGACGTCGTCGTGGGAGAGAGAGGCTACGTAAACGCAAAGGTGCAAGCACGGGGAATGTCTGTTGCCGGAGAGGTTCACGGAGACTTGCGCTTAACCGGTAGGCTGGAGATACTAGCTACCGGCAAGGTGTTCGGCGAGATCAGGGTGTCTGCTCTCGCGATCGAAGACGGCGGACTTTTCAAGGGCACGTGCGACATGGGCAAGGCCGATAGTGCTACTGATGAACGTGCTCGCGAGGACAATGCCGTCGGTATGTCCAACAGCGCCTCGGCAGGAGATCCTACAGACTAAGCAGTTCACCTGCAACTTTTGGGCGTGTTTCAGAAGGAGACTGCCGGTTAGTGTAACTTTACTGTAGGACAGGGAATCGGGGGTGCGGATGAAGAATAAA
>ENA-UPSA01000125-UPSA01000125.1-bioreactor-metagenome-genome-assembly--contig:-NODE-125-length-122567-cov-9.488597_pt1 | contig 122567 bp, 117 predicted proteins | sample MGYA00238183_ERZ773288 | MGnify/ENA primary metagenome ERZ773288 (study PRJEB29028, sample SAMN07631243) | bioreactor metagenome | isolation source: Switchgrass digestor | place: USA: Dartmouth... | reverse complement strand
CTTACTTTGGGACATTTTGTCTCGCGTGGGCGGCTTGGCCTTGTCGGGGGCCGCCTTGTCAGCCTTTGCCGGGCGGCCCTTGCTGGCCTTGGCCGCTGCTTTGTCCTTCGACTCCGTGGTTTTCTGCTTGGGAGCCTTTTCCTTCGGGGCCTTGTCCTTTCCGGCCTCCTCACGGGCGGCGGCGAAATCCACCACCTTGCCAGAGGGAGCAGGGGCAGGATCACTCTTGTCCGGGGTGGCAGTCTGCTTGGCCTCCTTGTCGGGCTTGAGCGGCTCGGGAGCCGCAGGGCTGGGAGCCTCCGGGACGGTGGGCTCCGCCTTTTCTGCGGGAGCTGCCTTTTCAGCCGGGGCGGGATCTGCCACAACGGGCTCGGCCTTGCCGGGAGCAGGCTGCTCCTGCGCGGGGGCCGTGTCAGTCGTTTCTGCCTCGGGGCCGATATTCTTTTTATCGTCTGCCAATGTCAAACCTCCTTTGTCTTGAAATGAAAAAAGCCAGCCCGATGGCTGGCAGCAGATAAGGGACTCCTCCTTTCAAGTTGTGGTGTATGAAAACGCCGCCCATAGTCTCACTCGGGCGGCGTAATGCTCAATATGAAATTGTTTTAGAATAAATACCTTGCTTGACAACTCGGATTTAATTTTAGATTAGATTTTTTCGCGGTGGCCTTCGTTCCACATTTTTTCATCGACATCGGCCATCATCAGCTTTAACAGGATGTCCGACATACTTTCACCGTTTTTATCATAACGGGGCTCCACGATAAAAACGCGATTGCCGATCTCATATCTTTGCGGCTCACCAGCTATATATTCTTTCTCCATACTCAACACCCCCTTTCGCTATGGAACAAGGAAATTATACCATGCGAAAAGGGAATTGCGGTATCGAGCTTGTTTTCAAATTTAGTATTGATATGCGGTCTGGCCCCAGCTATAATGAATTTCAAGAAAAACGCCGATGGTTTTGCGGCTTTTGGTGGGGTGTCCCGCGTATTGAACGCTCTATTGGCCCGATTTAGAGGGGTATGTAACCGATCTAACCGGGAGAGCGCTTGAATGGCATTCAAGAGGTAGTCGGTTCGATCCCGATCGTCTCCACCAAAGAAAAACCACCTAAATGTTAGGTGGTTTTTCTTTTTATTGATTTGACCGTGCTTCTGACGATAACGAATCATATAGCTTTAGAATCAAAACTCGAGCTTATTATGTTATGAATTACGGCCCTTTAAGGCAAGGAAAGGTCGCTCCCTTAGTGGCATCCATTTGTAAATCCTAGCAAAATGCCCATTTGAATGTTATAACCGTTGATTTAACAAAATAGCAAAGACAGCGGGCCGTTTGGCCCGCTGTCTTTGTTTCTATGAAGTTATTCCGCAAATTCGGGAAAGACAGAGATGCAACGCTTCAAAATTCCCTGCATGTGGGCGATGGCGATGCCGTAGTTGGTCATGGGAATCTTTTGTTCCGCCGCGCTGTCCCGGCGGTAGAGAATTTCCCTCTCCCGCAGCATGCAGCCGCCGCAGTGAACCACCAGGCGGTAGGGCTGCAAATCCTGCGGGAAATCGCCGCCGGAAACAAAGTCAAAGCGGATTTGTTTTCCCGTGTGTTTGCTAATCCACCGGGGCAGTTTGACGGTGCCGATGTCATCGCACTGGCGGTGATGGGTGCAACCCTCCGCAATCAGCACCCGGTCGCCGTCCTGCAGGGTGTCCAGCACGGCGGCGCCTCGCACCGCGGTTTCCAGTATCCCCTTGTGGCGGGCAAACAAAATGGAGAAGGAGGTCAAAGGAATGTGGGGCAGCACTTCGGCGGACACTTTGGCAAAAACCTGGCTGTCGGTGATGACCATCCGGGGCGGTTTACCCAAACCCTCCAGCGCATCCCGCAGCTGAAACTCCTTTGTCACGACGGCGACGGCGTCGGCGTCCAAAATATCCCGAATGGTCTGCTGCTGGGGCAGAATCAGCCGCCCCTTGGGAGCCGCCGAGTCGATGGGGGTCACCAGCACCACCAAATCGCAGGGAGCCAGTAAATCCCTCACAATGGGGCGGTTTGGAGTATCGGTGACGGAAAGGGCCGCAATTTTCTCTTTCAACTCGTAAATCCGAATGTTCTGGGTGGCGCTGACGTAAATCTCATTGGGGCCGGGCTGGGGCAGTTCCGCCAGGCGGTCACACTGGTTGTAGGCTACAATGTGGGGGATTCCCCTCTTTTCAAACTGGCGGAGCAGCTCCTTATCCTCCGGGGACTTGCCGGCCACGGCATCCACCACCAACACCGCCACGTCGGTTTTGTTCAGCACCTGCTGGGTTTTTTGGACCCGCAGCTCTCCCAAATCCCCCTCGTCGTCGATGCCGGGGGTATCAATGAGCACCACCGGGCCCATGGGCAGCAGCTCCATGGCCTTATACACCGGGTCGGTGGTGGTTCCCCTTACCGGGGACACCACCGCCAAATCCTGTCCGGTCATGGCGTTGATGAGGCTGGATTTGCCGGCGTTGCGACTGCCAAAGATGCCGATGTGAATCCGGTTGGCTCTTGGGGTTTGATTCAAATCCATAGGTTACCTCCTACAGGCGGAAATCCCGCTGGCCCTGCCGGATGAGCTCCAAATTGCGCTCCACCAGGCTGCGGACCTTCGGATTGGGGATGTTGGCAAGCTCCTTTTGAATCAGCTTGCGGCCGATATCCCGAGTTTCGGGGGACGCGTAGTCGATGAGGTATTCTTCCAGGGTCATCAATGCGTTGGGGTGGCAGCAGTTTTGAATCTGCCCGCTTTTGCACAGGCTCATAAACCGGTCGCCGGTCCGCCCTTCCCGATAGCAGGCGGTGCAGAAGCTGGGAATATGCCCCAGTTCCATCAGCCAGCGGACCACCTGGTCCAGGGTCCGACGGTCGCTGACCTCGAACTGCTCGGATTTTTCATCCTCCGGCTCCTCCTCCACATAGCCTCCCACGCTGGTGCGGGAACCTCCGCTGATTTGGGAAACGCCCAGGCTCAGCACCTTTTCCCGGCAGGCGGGGCTTTCCCGGGTGGAGATAATCATTCCCGTATAGGGCACCGCAATGCGGATGCAGGCCACAATTTTGGCAAAGGTGTCGTCGTCGATTCCGTTGTCGAAGACGGAAGGGTCGATGTCGTCGGCCCGGCGGATGCGGGGTACGCTGATGGTATGGGGCCCCACTCCGTGAACCGCCTCCAGGTGCTCGGCGTGCATCAGCAATGCGGCAAATTCGTAGCGGTACAATTCCAGGCCGAACAAGACCCCCAGGCCCACGTCGTCGATGCCGCCTGCCATCGCCCGGTCCATGGCCTCGGTGTGATAGGCGTAGTTGTGCTTGGGTCCGGTGGGGTGGAGTTTTTCATAGCTGTCTTTGTGATAGGTTTCCTGAAAGAGCACATAGGTGCCGATGCCCGCTTCCTTGAGCTTGCGGTAGTTTTCCACCGAGGTGGCGGCGATGTTGACGTTGACCCGGCGTATGGCTCCGTTTTTGTGCTTGACGCTGTAGATGGTGCGGATGCAGTCCAGTATGTACTCGATGGGGTTGTTGACCGGGTCCTCCCCCGCTTCAATCGCCAGCCGCTTGTGGCCCATGTCCTGCAGGGCGATGACCTCCCGCTCCACTTCCTCCAGGGTCAGCTTTTTCCGGGGAATGTGCTTGTTCTTGCTGTGATAGGGGCAGTAGACGCAGCCGTTGACGCAGTAGTTGGAAAGGTACAGGGGCGCGAACATCACAATGCGGTTGCCGTAAAAATCCTGCTTGATTTGCCGGGCCAAAGCGTATATTTCCTGATTCCGATCCTCCAGGTCGCAGTCCAGCAGAACGGCGGCCTCCCGGTGGCTGAGCCCTTTGCGCTCCCTTGCCTTTTGCAGAATGGAATCGATGAGGGCGGCGTTGTGTTTGTTGGCTTGGGCGTATGCCAGCGTTTCCAAAACTTCTTGGTGGGAGATAAACTCCTCCGCTTTCATGGACTTTGGATCATACATAGCAAATTCCTCTCTTCCGGGGCAGAATGGCTCTTACCCGTCAGTAATTGATGGGGCTGGATGGCAACCCCTGGTTCATTGATTTGGATAGTCCCCCCGGGAAACCACCAGGTTGTACCCGATGCGGTTCATCCGTCCGGTCAGGCAGCAGCGGCACTCGGCGGCCTCGTCCCCGGTGCAGATTTTGTTATCGTACAGCATGTATTTGCGGCGGACGGACACGGGGGACAAATTGGGCATCACCACATTGGCGCCGGCCAAAATGCCGGCCTCCCGCCCGGTGGGATGAATGGTGCCGAGGGCGGTGGTGGCGGGCAGCAGCACCTTGGGCAACAGCAGCCGGATGATGCCCAACAGATAAAGGGTCAGCTCCAGCGTGCCCGCCGGCTGGGCGGCAAAGGGGGTCTGGCTGTGAGGGATAAAGGGGCCAATGCCCACCATGTGGGGCTTAAATTCCTGGATAAACAACAGGTCCTCCACCAAATGCGTGTTGGTCTGGTAAGGGGAGCCCACCATAAAGCCGCAGCCCACCTGATAGCCCAGCTCCTTTAAATCCCACAGGCATTTCTTGCGGTTCGCAAGACTCAATGAAGGGGGATGGAGTTTGGCGTAATGGTCGGCGTTGGCGGTTTCGTGGCGCAGCAGGTATCGGTCGGCTCCGGCTTCCCGCAGGATGCGGTAGCTTGCCCGGCTTCGCTCCCCGATGGAAAGGGTGACGGCGCAGTCGGGGTAGGCTTCCTTAATGGCGCTGACAATGTCCGCCATCTTCTGGTCGGTGAAGAAGGGGTCTTCCCCGCCCTGGAGCACAAAGGTGCGGAACCCCAGCTCATACCCCTGAGCGCAGCACTCCAATATCTGCTCTTTGGTCAGCCGGTAGCGCTCCGCCTTGCGGTTGCTGTTCCGGATGCCGCAGTAGTAGCAGTCGTTTTTGCAGTAGTTGGTAAATTCAATGAGCCCCCGCAGGTAGACGTCGTGGCCGTAAATGGCGTGGCGAACTTTTCGAGCCTGCTCGAACAGATACTCCGCCCCTTCCGGGGTGCGGTTTTCCAGCAGGGCGAGCAGCTCGGGTCCTTCGAGGGTATGTTCTGCGGCGAGGCGGTCAATCAATATCTTCTCCTGGGTATTCATTCGGCACTCCTTACGTTGGAATAGGCCACCTTGCTGCTGACGCCGGGCAGTTTTCCAATTTTGCCGGACAGGGCATTGATGACGTCCTGGGGGGCGTCCATGGCAATGCTGATGATGGAAACCCCTCGCTGCCGGTAGGGAATTCCCATGCGGCCGATGATATAGGGGGCGTAGGTATGTAGGATATTGTTGAGGGCTTCCACCGAATCGGGATTTTCGACGATGATGCCGACCACAACCACTCTGGTTTCCATACAATCTCCTTCCTCAACGTTGATAAAAATAAAAAAAGCGCCAAAAAGGCGCAGTAATCCATAAGCAATATAGATACTTGTGCCTTTCACTCAGAACGAATCTTTGTGTCAGAGCCTATTAAAATACCACGCTTTGCCGAAAGAATACCTTCTCGCAGCTTAGCCTACCTGTATCATAACCACTTCTGATGCAGTTTGTCAATCCCTTGTCAAACATTTTTCTAATTTTCAAATAGCGCAAAAATTGGCCGCCCCGTTAGGGGCAGCCAGTTGGATTTGTTACCCGTTGCTGCGGGCAGTCAGCTTTTTGTTCTTTTCATAGATAATGCCCAGCCCGCGCAGCACCAGATTTTCGTCGTGATGAATGGTGCGGCGGCAGTATGGAATAATCCTTCCGGAAAGGCCGCCGGTTGCCACCACGGTGGCCTTCATGCCCAGTTCTTCTTCAAAGCGGTCAATCATGCCGTCCACCATGGCTGCGGTTCCAAAGATGGCGCCGCTCTTCATGCAATCGATGGTATTGGTACCGATGCAGCGCGGGGGCGCCTCGATGGGCACTTTGGGAAGCTGGGAGGTGCCGCTGGCCAACGCGTGCATGGAAAGCTCGGTGCCGGGATAGATGCAGCCGCCGATAAAAGTGGCGTTGGCATCAATGGCGGAAATGGTGGTGGCGGTGCCCATATCAAAAATAATCAGCGGCAGCGGATAGGATGCCATGGCTCCCACGGCGGCGGCCACAAGGTCCGCACCCAGCTGCGCCGGGTCGTCCAGGCGGATATTCATGCCGGTTTTGATGCCGGCTTCCACCACCACCGGGTTGAGGCAGGTCACCTTTTTTATGGCGGATTTGATGGCGCTGGACAGGGGCGGCACCACCGAGGAGAGGACGGCGCCTTCAAACTTGTCGCAGCGAATTCCCTCAAAATCCAGAATATTTTTGATGCCGACGGCATATTCATTTTCTGTCTTTTTTAAGTCGGTCACCATCCGAAAGATGTGGGTAACCTTCCCACCTTCCAGACAGCCGATGACAATATGGGTATTCCCTACATCAATGGCGAGAATCATGATGTTGACTCCTTCATGTTCCAAGTTACCGCTTCAAGGAAAGCAGAGCCCGGCTAACGGCTCCGGTGACGACGGTGCAGGCAAGCGCCTCAATGAGCGCGTTGCTGGTGACCAGAACCCCGATGATGGCCAGCGTGCTGTTCCCCAGGGAGCGCACAATGTCGGTTTGGCCAAACAACACCAGCAAAAAAGTGACAAACAAAATGGTGTTGAGGGCTGCGGCGGAAAACCCGGCTATCAGCGCTGCGGTGGTTTTGGAGATTTTAGCCGAAAGCGTTCGAAACAGCAGCCCCGGCAGCCATCCCGCCAAAATGCGGGGCACCATACACAGGATAAAGGTAAATAGCGGCTGAATGGCCAACAGCGCCACGCCAAAGGCGTCGGTGCCAAAGCATTGGGCAAAGCTGGTCAGACCAAAGACTGCTCCCAACAGGGCGCCGCCGTCCGGACCCACGGTAACAGCCCCAATGGCCACCGGTATCATCAGAAAGGAGATGGCTACCAGCCCAATCTTTAAGTACCCGAGGGGCGTAAAGGCCAGAATCAGCAGGATTGCGACAAGTACGGCCAAACGTGCCATCTTGCCAGTTGAGATGACGTTTTTACTCATATTCGTTCCTCCTTGCTGCCGCTCTCACCGAATGCAAGATGCAGCGCAATTATTGTGCCTTTCATTATACATGGCACGAATCCATTCGGCAAGATATTTTACCAATATTGTTGGATAATTATTGGATTTCCCCAAAAAGCCTAGAGGAAAAAATGTAAAGGGCGCTTCCATCTTGATTTGCCAACCGACGTGTGTTATAATGATTGCACAATTTATATGTAATTTAACCGATTTAATTTGTTAAATTATTTTAATTTTCATATTCCGGTTGAGGAACACAAAGGTTGCACATAAGCAAAAGCTTCTGTGGCAACCTTTCTTACAAATGGCACCAGAGCACGGAACACATAGTGAGGCTGTTTGCGATGAAAATATATTGGGGCAAACCGGTGAGCGGCGGCATTGCGATGGGCAACATCAAAGTACTGCAAAAAAATGCTCCGAAGGTGGAGAAACGATACGCCCAGGACCCGCAAGAGGAAAAGCGGCGGTTTGAGCGTGCCAAATCCCAAACTCAGGCAAAGCTGCGGGAGCTTTATGACAAGACGGCGGAGCATCTTGGCAAAACCGGCGCCGCCATCTTTGAAATGCTGAGCATGCTGCTGGATGACCCCGAGTACATAAAGCACATCCACCGCCTGCTGGAAGAGCAGCGGGCAACCTGCGAGCACGCCATCTTTCAGTCGGGGGAGCATTTCGCCAGGCTTTTCGGCAACATGGAAAGCGCCTATATGCGGGAGAGAGCATCGGACTTTCGAAATTTGGCAGCTCTGATGATCGATGCGTTAAACGGAGCATGGAACGACTACCGGTACGCTCTGCCGCAGCCTTCCATTGTGGTGGCCCATGACCTCAGCCCCACCGAAGCCGCCCTGCTGGACAAAGACATGGTGCTGGCGGTCGTGACCGCTCAAGGCTCGGTTCATTCCCACACGGCCATTCTGGCCCGCATCATGAAAATCCCCGCGCTGGTGGGCGCCGACCTGGATTTTACCCAAATTTCCGACGGAGCACCCGCCATTGTGGACGGAGCACAGGGTGTGTTGATTGTCGAACCGGACAAAGAAACCACACGCAAATACGAGGAGCTTGCCACCAAGTCGCCAACCGCCGCCATGACGGGATGAAAAAAACATCATTCGGCAAAGGGAGTGTTATGCGGGTAAAACCATTCTGCTTACAGGTACGCCAAGTATGCAAGCTTGCCATAGTGCGTGACAAAGAAGGCGGGACAAAACGTCCCGCCTTCTTTTTATAAAGAATTATGGAATGGCAAACAGCCTTTTGGCGTTTGCGCAGGCAAGATCCAGTACCTCCTGAGGGGTGCAGTCTCCCCGCACTTTGGCGATGGTTTCCGCCACCTCTCCAATCATATCCGAAGTGGAAATCTGCCCCGCCAGGCGGGCAGGGGGCAAAAAGGGAGAATCGGTTTCCAGCACCAACCGTTCCAGCGGCATGGCGCGAACTATCTCCAGCACATGGGCAAATTCCGGATAGGTGATGTTGGGCCCGATGCCCAAATGCATCCCCAGCTCCAAAAACGCCTGCCCCGCCTGAGGGGAGGACGCAAAGCGGTGAACCATTCCCCGAGGCCGGTGCTTTTCCACCAGGGCAATGGTGTCGGCGTCGGCATCCCGGTCATGAATCTGGATAGGGAGATTCCGCTCTTTGGCAAGCTCCAGCTGAGCTTCAAAAACGGCAATCTGCTGTTGCCGCAGCTGAGTTCCCGCGTGGTAGTCCAGGCCAATTTCCCCGATGGCAACCACTTTTTCTTCCAAGGAAAGGGCTCGAATCTCCTCCAGCCAATTGGCGGGCAGATGCTCCACCGCCAATGGGAAGACTCCCACGGCGGCAAACACCATGTCAAAGCGGCGGGCAAGCTCCACCGAGCGGTGGGAGGAAGCCACATCAGAGCCGCTGTTGATGATACAGCACACACCCTTTTGCCGCTGCTCCTCCAGCACCTGAACGAGGTTGGGAGCATAGCACTTCTCATCGTAGTGGGCGTGAGATTCCAAAATATTGCGGTACATGGCAAGCCTCCGGTTAAGCAAAGTCGATTTCCACACCGGTGGGGAACGTAAGGTTATCCATCACCGGGCAGCGGCTTTTCACCTGCCGCAGCCACGCTTCCCGCTGGGAAGGCGTCCAGTCGGCGTCGGCGGCCAGAGAAACGCGAATATTTCGGAAGCCAGCCCTGCCTCCGTCTCCTTTTCCCAAAAACACTTGGGAGTTGATGTCTCCGTCGATGGAGATGTCCAGAGCCTTCAGGCAAATGCCCATTTCCTGGGCGATGAGATGTCCCGCGGCGGAAATGCATCCGGCTAAGGAGCCCAGCAACATCTCCACCGGGCTGGGAGCGGTGTCCTCTCCGCCAAAGGCTTTGGGCTCGTCGATGACCCAGCTGTGGTTTTTGCCTTGAATTTCGGTGCGGACGCTGCCCCGGCTGGAGGCCCGCAGTGAAAGAGTTACACAAGACATAGGCTTACCCCATTCTGTTCAGCAACAAGCTGACGTTGTACTCCACGCCCAAAGCCAGCGCGTCCTCGTCAAAGGCAAAGGCGGGGTTGTGGTGGGCTGCGGTGAGGCCTTTGGCGGCGTTGGCGGCGCCCAGCTCCAGGAAGAAGCCGCGGCAGCAGCTGGAAAAATAGCCAAAGTCCTCTCCCGGCATCACCGGGTTCATGGGGGTGAGAGCGTCGGGTCCAAAGGTTTCGGCAATGACTTTGGTGGCGATGTCGGTCAACTCTGGGTCATTGTCCACGGCATCGTAGCCTTGGTCGTAGCGATAGTCTGCGGTGGCGCCGTTGGCGGCGGCAATGCCGCAGGCAATTTCGCCGATGAGGTTTTTCACCTGTTCCCGGGTTTGACGGGAGAAGGTGCGGACCGAACCTTCCATCTCAAAGGTGTTGGGGATGATGTTGTAGGCGCTGCCGGACCGGACCTTGCAGATGGAAAGGGCTACCGTTTGGTCGGGGGCCAAACGGCGGGACACCACCGTTTGCAGGGCGCCAATAATCTGCCCGCCGATGGGCACCGGGTCGATGCAGAGTTGGGGCATGGCCGAATGGCCTCCCTTGCCCTGCACCACAATGGTAAAGCCGTCGGTGTTGGAGGTGAGCACCCCTTTACAGATGCCAAACCGCCCGGTTTCCAAAGTAGTGGTGAGGTGCAGACCGTACACCTCGTCCACGCCCTCCATCACGCCGGCCCGCAGCATTTCGATGGCGCCGCCGGGCGGGACTTCCTCGGCGTGCTGGAAAAGGAAGCGCACCTCTCCCCTCAGCTTGTCCCGGTTTTGCAGCAGCACCTTGATGGTGCCCAACTGAATGGCGGCGTGGCCGTCGTGGCCGCAAGCGTGCATCACCCCGTCGTTTTTGGAGGCGTAAGGCAGACCCTGGGGCTCCTGAATGGGCAGGGCGTCAATATCCGCCCGCAAAGCAATCACCGGGCCCGGCCTTCCGGTTTTGAGAACCGCCATAACGCTGGTGGGAGTGGGGCGGGTAATTTCCAAATCTCCGCCCATTTCCCGCAGCTTCTTTTCAATATATCCCGACGTCTTTACTTCCTGAAAGGAAAGTTCGGCGTGCTGATGGAGCCAGCGGCGCATCTCAATGACTTCGTCCGCTATGGCCCGAACCTGTTCTCGGATGGTTGTCATTTTTTACTCCTTTGTTTCGGTGGATTTTACGCCTGCCATCAACAGGCCCAACTGTTCCAAAGTAGCTTTGCTTTGGGGGAGAATATCCATCACCTGTCCCCGGTAGATGACCAGAATTCGGTCGGAAAGCTCCAGAATCTCGTCCAGCTCGGTGGAAACCAGGAGCACGGCGGCTCCCTGATTGCGGGCTTCGATGATTCGGGACTGAATGTACTTGGTGGCCGCAATATCCAGTCCCCGGGCGGGATGGGTGGCAATCAGCAGCTTGGGGGAACGGTCCAGCTCCCGGGCCACCACCATCTTCTGCTGGTTTCCGCCGGAAAGCTTTCCCGCCGGCCCCTGAATGGAGCTCATCACCACGTTGTAGGCGTCGCACAGCTGTTTGCTGCGCTCCATGCACCATTTGCGGTTGATAAAGCCCTTTTTGGTGTAGGGCTCCTTCCAGTAGGTGGTGAGGAGCATATTTTCGTTGACGCTCATCTCCCCCACCATGCCGTACTTGTGGCGGTCTTCGGGAATGTGGGACACCCCGGCGTTTAAAATCTCCCGCACCGGCTTGTGGGTGGTGTCCTGTCCGTCAATGGTAATCTTCCCCGAGGTGGGCCGTTCTAGTCCCGCGATGCAGCGGACCAGCTCCGACTGGCCGTTGCCGTCCACGCCGCAGATGCTCAAAATCTCTCCGGCCCGCACGTCAAAGCTCACATCCCAGAGCACCTGAACCCCACGCCGGTTGGTGTAGCAGAGGTGCTCCACCTTCAAAACTTCCTTCCCGGGGGTGGCTTCTTTCTTGTCCAGCTTTAAATCCACCGAACGGCCCACCATCATGTTGGCAAGCTGCTGGGTGTTCTCCACCTCCGAAATAGGAACGGTGGCTATTTTTTTGCCGCCCCGCAGCACGGTGCACCGGTCGCAGATTTCCATCACCTCCATCAACTTGTGGCTGATAAAGATGATGGTGTGGCCCTGCTCCTTGAGCATCCGCATGGTGTCGAACAGTCCCCGCGCCTCCTGGGGGGTGAGGACGGCAGTAGGCTCGTCCAAAATCAAAATCTTGACGTTGTGGGACAATGCCTTGAGGATTTCCACCCGCTGCTGCTGCCCCACCGTCAGCTGGCTCACTTTGGCCCAGGGGTCCACCTCCAGGCCAAATTTTTGGGCCAGCTCGCTGAAGTTTTTGGCGGCGGTCTTTAAATCCAGCACCTGGCTGTGGTCCTTTTGGCCCAGCACCACGTTTTCGATGACCGTCAGGGCGGGAATCAGCATGAAGTGCTGGTGGACCATGCCGATGCCCTTGGCCACCGCGTCCAGCGGGTCATTGAGGACAACGGGCTGTCCGTCGATGTAAATTTCCCCGGCGGTGGGGGCGTACAGACCGTAGAGAATGTTCATGAGGGTGGATTTTCCGGCGCCGTTTTCTCCCAGTAGGGCGTGAACCTCTCCCCGCTCCACCGAAAAATCCACGTTGTCGTTGGCCCGCAGAGTGCCGAACACTTTGGTGATATTCTTCATTTCCAGATATGCCATGGTTTGCCCCTCCTATTCCCGGCTGTAGGCCCGTCCGCTGGCGGCGGGAGCGTTGGAACTCTTGCGGTAGGCGCAGATGGCTATCACCGTAATAATGTAGGGCAGCATGCTCCAGAACTGATAAGGGATGGTGCCGCTGCCGGCCATCAACTGGAACTGCAGGGCGGAGCTTGCGCCAAACAGCAGCGTCGCCAGCAACACGCCGACGGGGGTGTAGTTGCCCACCACCACCGCCGCAAGGACAATAAAGCCGCGGCCGGCCACCATATTCTCGGTAAAGGAGCTCAGAGAACCCATGGAGACAAAGGCTCCGGCAAGGCCCACCATCAGCCCGCTGTAAGCCATGGCCAGATACCGAATGCGGATGACGTTGTTGCCCATGGTGGCGCAGGCATGGGGATTTTCTCCCACCGCCCGCACTTTGAGGCCGATTTTGGTTTTCTGCATGACAAACCAGGCCACGGGAACCAGCAGGAAGGCAAGGTATCCCGGAATGGTCTGGGTGAAGATGCTGCTCCCCACCACCGGCAGCCGGCTGAGCAGGGGCAGCGGAACCTCTTGAAAAGAGTTGATGATGGTGACGGAGGTGCTAACTCCAAAAATCAGGCGGTTGAGGGTAATGGTAAGCCCGCTGGCAAAGATGTTGACCGCCGTTCCTACAATGACCTGATTGGCCTTGACGGTGATGGAAAAGAAGGCGATGATCAGCGTCACAATTAGACCGCTGAGCATGGCGGCCAATCCTCCCACCAAAGCGGAGCCGGAGTAGTAGGAGGCCACCACGCCGGTAAAGGCGCCTATGAGCATGGTGCCCTCCACACCAATGTTGACCACGCCGGATCTTTCACTAAACACCACACCCAATCCTGCCAGCAGCAAGGGGGTGGTGGTGCGGATGTTGGAGGCAATAAAGCTGGTAATGGTTGCAATCATGCCTGCCCCCCCTTTTGTCGTAGTTTTCCATTTAATTAAGCCGCGCTCGAAGGCCACCCGAGCCACCACCGCCAGGATGATGATGCCCTGCATGATGGAAACGGTGGCGCTGGGCACTCCCACCAGCATCTCCATTTTATTGGAGCCGGCGTTGAGAGCCCCAAACAGCAGAGCAGCCAGCAAAACCCCTATGGGAGTGCAATCACCCAACAGGGCAACCGTAATGCCGTTAAATCCGATGTTGCCGGCAAAGCCCGCCATCAGGCGTCCCTGCAGGGCGAGGATTTCCACACATCCGGCAAGGCCCGCAATGCCTCCGGACAGCACCATCACCAGCAGGGTGTTGGCGTTGATGTTCATGCCGGCGTATTGGGCGGCGGTGGGGTTGAGCCCCGTCACCCGCAGCTCGTAGCCCTTCCTGGTTTTCCAGATGAAAATCCAGAAGAACAGCAAAGCGGCCAGCGCCAGAAAAATACCGGCATGAAGGCGGGTTCCCGGCACAAAGCGGGGCAGGCGGACGCCGTCCACCACCGCCTCGGTTTGGGACATGCCGCTACCGGATTTTTCCTTCATGGGGCCGGCCACACAGTAACTGATAAAGATGGTGGCCACATAGTTGAGCATGATGGTGGTAATCATCTCGTTGGCGCCAAATCGCACCTTAAGCCAACCAATGAGCAGCCCCCACAACGCTCCCCCTGCAAAACCCGCCGCAATGGTGAGGGGCATATGGATAACGGGGGGAATTCCCTTTAGGGTGCCCACCAAAATGGTAAAGAGGGCACCGATGTAAATCTGTCCTTCCACGCCTATGTTGAAGACGCCGCTTTTATAGGCGAGGGCAAAGCTCAGCGCCGAAAAAATCAAGGGAACAGCGCTTACCACCGTCTCCCCTATGGCGTTGAGGTTTTTCATGGCGCCGCTCACCATCATGGCGTAGGCCTCCAGAGGGTTGAATCCCATGAAAAAGATGATAAACCCGGTGACAATCAGGGCAATCACAATGGACACAATGGGATACAACACTTTGAGGGCAAAGGCTCTGACATCCTGTGCTTGCACGTTCCACTCTCCTCTCAGGGCCCTGTTGGGTTCCCCAGATGCTCAAACAGGATGAGCAACCTTTACCCATGGGATAAAGGCCTGCTCATCCTGTTGAATTGTATTAGTTGCCGAAATTAGTCAATGGAGATTTCGATTTTACCGGCAGCCATGTCCTGATAGATTTGCTCAATCTGGGCTTTTTGCTCATCGGTCAAACCGTCACCCTTCACTGCCTCATTCCAGGGATCGTAGTACACAACGCCTTCGGCAGCGCCCATCTTCATGATGTAATTGGGCAGCTGGCCGTCCAGGTACTTTTTAAAGATAACCTCGTAGCCGATGGAAGCGTCCTTGGTAACAGAGGTGAGCACCGCGTCGGTGGCAGCCTCAGCCAGGCCGGAGCTTTCGGATACGGCGTAGATGCCCCGCTCCACGCAGGCTTCCAGCACGCCGACGGTGCCGGCGGTGGCGATGGAGGAAAGAACATCGGCGCCCTGATCAATCATAGCCAGAGCAACTTCCTTGGCCAGGTTGACGTCGAAGTCGGAACCGGTAAAGGTGGAGAGCACCTGAATGTCGGGGTTGACGTACTTGGCGCCCTGCTCAAAGCCCTTAAGACCGTTGACCACAGGAACGATTTCGTTGGCGCCCACAAAGCCCACGATGCCGCTCTTGGAAGCCATGGCGGCAATAGCGCCCAGCATAAAGCCCTGCTGCTCGTCGGCCATTTTAATGGAGACAATGTTGTCCTCCATCAGGTTGCCGGCCACGACGATAAACTGAGTGTCGGGGAAGTCCTTGGCCACGGTGGCGACGGCTTCCTCACCCATGCTGGTGGCGTAGAAGATGACGTCGTATCCCTCGGAAGCGTAAGTGCGGAACACGGATTCCAGGTCGGACATAGCCACCTTCTCTTTATAAGAGGTCTGAGGTCCCATGGCGGCAATCTTCTGCAGGCCGATGGAAGCGGTGTAGTCCCAACCCAAATCGCTGATGGCGCCCAGCATAACCAGAGCAACCTTCATTTCAGAAGGGTCCTTGGTGGGCTTCAGGCCGAAGCCTTCGGTTTGTTCGGTCTTGGACTCCTCAGCCGCAGCGGAGGACTCGGCGGGCTGCTCGGCAGGAGCGGCTTCGGAAGATTCGGATGCGGCGGTGCTGCTGCTGTTGCTGGAATTGCCGCAGGCAGCAAGAGAAAATACCAGTAGCATCGCCATGACAACTGCAAGAACTTTCTTCATGTTACTTGTTCCCCTTTTCTTACTACGTTTTTACTACGCTTGGCATGCTCCGCAAAGCCGGGTTGTCGGAACCTACCGCAATATTTTGTCACCTTATGCGGCGAACATTTTGGTGGGCACCTTCAACGCTTTGCGAAAACTTTCCCCAGGAGATGGCGGCTTTGCGCCTTCCTGTGGGAGTGAATGACTTAATTAAAGCATAGGATTTATTAAAATGCAATACATAAAGTCGCATCTTGCATCTTTATATGGACAATGAAGAGAGAAAATCCAAAATTATCGCATTTTTTTGTTAGAACAGCCTATATTTCAGCTGCAGAAAAATGTTATCTGCAGGATAATTTGCAGGATTATATGCAGAACCGTACTTATTAATAAAAATATTACATAATATGACAAAATTTATGGCAATGATTGACTATTAGCCCTTTTTGGCGTAAAATGACAGTACAATTCACTTGTTGTTATTTGCGCAATTTATTCCAATTTTTATTCGAAATTAATTGAAATTATCAAAAAAGAAATCCTGTCTTCCAGCGCAGTTTGAAAAAGTCGACCAACCGACGGAAATACTTCTTTCTTTATCCTTGCTTTTTTTCGGGGTTAATGGCTCCGACGCAATATCTATTCAAGGCAGTCAATAATTTAACCGCCAAAACGGGAGGAGATTATATGAGGAATCTATCCATTGGTAAAAAATTATTGGTGACGTTCTTGATTGTTTTGCTTTTGTATGTGCTGTCCCTGGGCATTGCCATCTTCAGCGGCATGCAGAGCGTTTCCAGCTCTTTTACAGGGTTTTATACCGGCCCCCATCAAATTGTCAAAGCCGCCATGGATTTGCGCAGAGGTTTGGAGGCCATTGAAAAAAATATCACCCACATTATTTTGGAGACCAAGGAAGACAACGTTGCCCAGTACGAGGCAGAGATGAACAATGCCATCTACGAGGTAAACGTCAACATCGAGTTTTTGCGGCAACATCTGACCTCGGAGGGAGACCGCCAACGGGTAGAGCAAATTTATGAAAAAAATGAGCAGGCCAACGAAATTCGGCACAACCTCTTCCAATATGTGACGCAAAAGAGGAAAAACCTGGCCCTGCAGGTTTACAATGAACAGTACGCCCCCATGGCCCAGGAAATCCAAAGCCTTGCCATCGGCATCAGCCAGGCTGTGGAGGAAGTGGGCAACAATTACTACAACTCTGCAAAGGCCGCCGCATCCAACACCACCCGATTTGTTGTGGTCTTCTTTGTCGTTTCCATTGTCATCGTGCTGTTGTTGAGCAACCGCCTCATCCGCAGCATTGTCAGGCCGGTGCGGGAAGTGGAAACGGTCGCCAAGCAGTTGGCCGACGGCAAACTGGATGTGGAAGTCCGCTATACCTCCAAAGATGAAATGGGCGCTTTGGCCGAAAGCATTCGCATTCTGATTCAACATCTAAGAGGATACATAACCGATATTTCCCACATTCTGGGCCAGATGGCCAAAGGGGATATGACGGTTTCGGTGGACCGGGATTATCCCGGCGACTTCCTGCCCATCCGGCAATCGATGGAAGAGATTCTCTCCTCCCTTAATCATATGCTCGTTCAAATTGACACCTCCTCGCAGCAAATTGCCACCGGCTCGCAGCAGATGGCGGCCGGAGCTCAGGCCCTTTCCCACGGTTCCGCCGAGCAGGCCGCTTCCGTGGAGGAGTTGGCGTCTACCCTGAGCGAAATTCTGCAGAAGGTCAAGCAAAACACCGAAAACGCCCAACAGGCCAGCATCAACGTGAAAGACACCGAGCAGGAACTGGTACACGGCAACGAACAGATGAAGGCCCTGATGGGCGCCATGGACGAAATCGCAAAGCAGTCCAATAAGATTCAGCAGATTATCAAAACCATCGACGACATCGCCTTCCAGACCAACATCCTGTCCCTCAATGCCGCGGTGGAGGCCGCCAGAGCCGGCTCCGCCGGAAAAGGCTTCGCCGTGGTGGCGGAGGAAGTCCGCAATTTGGCCAACCGGAGCGCCAAGGCCGCCCAAGATACCGGCGAGCTGATTCAAAACACCCTTGCCGCCATCCAAAACGGCGAAAACATGGCAAAGGCGACGGAAAAGGCCATGGAGGCGGTTATGAAAAAGGCAAAAACCGTCAGCCAGTTGGTGCAGGATATCGCCGAGGCCTCCAAAGCCCAGGCGAACTCCATTGAGGAAATTAATCAAGGGGTCAATCAGATTTCCGGCATCATTCAGACCAACTCGGCCACCGCGGAAGAAAGCGCCGCCTCCAGCGAAGAGCTTTCCGCCCAAGCCTCCATGCTCAAATCTTTGGTTTCCCAATTCAAGCTCAAAAAATCCGGCGGTACTTCTACGAAGAGTTCCGGTTCCCCCGCTAAGGAGAGTCCAAAGCCTGCCGTCAGCCAGTTTGCCCTGAAAAAGAGCTGGATCGACGATAGCCTTCTCCTCGACCCGCCGGTTCAAAAAGCGGCCGATGAACCCCTTGTCACCGTATCATAAGTAGAGCCATAGAGAAGCCTCTCAAGCAGGAAGGGTACTTTCACCTGGGTGTGAAAGTACCCTTCCTTTGGAGGTTAACACAAATGTTGTCAAAGTAAGATTGCGACTCGGGCGCCGGTCAGCGCAGCGCTTTTTCGCCCCGCATTTCGCTCATCACTTCCCGCAGGCGCCGCAGATAGTACCGGTAGTGCTCCAGAGGGGTCTGGGGTGCCACCTGATGGTCGGTGCAGGTGATGCAGCCCCCCTGGCGAATCACCGGCTCCAGTCGGCGGAATTCGGCTTCGATAGCCTCCGGCCCCCGGATGATGGCCAGCTTGTCGAAGCCTCCCATTTGACGTTGTTGACGCTGTCCAACTGGGTGCACCAGCAGCCCGTAATGCAGCCCTTCGATGTGATAGAGAAGGTAAATTACCGGGTTCTGGACGGTCGCCCGGAAACAGTGCCCGCGGCAAGCAGGTAAATGCGATACTATCTCGCACTATCCGATGGTCCAATAATGCGACAAAACGGCGATACTCTTTTCCTTTGCCATGCGGATGGTGTCCTCGGCGGGCATTTGGTAGTATTCCGGCCGGAACAGCTCCACCGAGGCCATTTCCGAATAGCCCATCTTCTTTAGCAGGGTAAAAATCCGGTCAAGGTCAATGGCTCCGTCGCCGGGCCACAGGCGGTGCTCATCCCGCAAGGCACCCACGGGCAAATCCTCGCTGTCGTCGATGTGGAGAATAAAGAGCTTGGCAACATCCAGCCGCTCCAAGTCTTCCCAACGGGAATTCATGGCGTGGAAGTGGAAGCAATCCAGCACAACCCCTACGTTTTCCATATTGGCGGCCTGAACAATATCATAGGCCTGGCCAAAGGTGTTGACGGAAAGGTTGGGGTACCCTACAAACTCAAAGGCCAGATTCATGGGCCAGCCGTTTTTGCGGGCTCTTTCGTCGATGGCGCGGATGGCTTCCAGACAGGACGCCTTGATTTCCTCTTTGGTCTTGTGCCCCACGTCGTTGGTGGGCACAATCACCACTTTGTTGCAGCCGATTTCCTTGCCCACCTGACAGAACAGGTCCAGTGCCGAAAGAAGCTCCTCCCACTCCTGGGAAGTGCGGAAGTTAATCCCCTCCAACGCGTTGAAGGCGTAGGGCTTCAGTCTGCTGCCGGCAAAGAAAGCCTTCAAATCGTCAATGGAGTGGGTTTGCAGGTATTCCCGCAGCTTATCCAGACGGATCTCAATCAGGTCGTATCCAAAACGCTCGCAGAGAATGAGATCCTGTTCCAGAGTGGAGTTGCCAATGGTAGTGGCCTCGTTAAAGCAGAGCTTCATAACAATACTTCCTTTCGATATGTACCTTGCGGATGATAAAATGGCTCGGCCATTTTTCAAAACCAATTATATTTCCATATAAAACACCACTGCCTCAATGATGATCATAACACCTTTGACGGACTGCTGTACATTGGGATTTCTACCAATAAAAATCATGATATTTTTCAATACACCTCAAATAAGAATGCCGGCAATGGCGCCGGAGTGGTAAGTTCCGCCTACCGGAGCCCGGCTGCTGGCCTCCGATGTTACAAAAAGGAACCTGTTCTCCGCTCCAGGGGGAACAGGTCCTTTCTATTTTATGAGAATTCGAAATATGTACCGGCAAGGCTACAATTTTTCGGCTCGGATTTCGGCGGCTCTGGCGTGAGCTATCAGCCCTTCCCCTCTGGCCATGCGGGAGGTCAAAGGAGCGAGAGTTTTCAAGGCATCGGCCGTCATCCGCTGGTGAGTGCATACCTTGAGGAAGGTTCCCACCCAAACGCCGCCGGTGTAGCGGGCAGCCCGCAGGGTAGGCAGGGTGTGGTTGGTTCCAGAAGCGTAGTCGCCAAAGACTTCCGCCGTGGCCTGCCCAATAAACAGGGAGCCGTAGTTCACCAGCCGTGGGATGATCTCATCGGCGTCCTCCACCATAAGCTCCAAATGCTCGGGAGCTCGTTGATTGGCAACGGAAACGGCCTCCTCCAAATCTTCGGCCAAAATCACCTCGCCGTAATCCTGCCAGGATTTGCGGGCGATTTCCGCCGTTTCCAAAGTGGCCAGTTGAGTCTCCACCGCTGCCATGGTTAGTTCCGCCACCTGCCGGTGGGTAGTCACCAGGACGCCTTTGGCCAGCAAGTCGTGCTCCGACTGGGCCAGCAAATCGGCGGCAAGAATTTCAGGGTCGGCGGTGTGGTCGGCGATAATCAGCACCTCGCTGGGGCCTGCCACAAAATCGATGCCCACCTGGCCGTAGCACTGGCGTTTGGCCTCGGTGACATACTGGTTCCCGGGGCCGACGATAATGTCCACCGCGGGAATTTGCCCGGTGCCGTAGGCAAAGGCCGCAACGCCGTGGGCGCCGCCGACGGCGTAGATTTCGTCGGCGCCGGCGATATCCAGCGCCGCCAGAATTTTGGGATGAATCTTTTCGCTGCCCTTCATGGCGGGGGAGCAGGCCACCACCTTGCCTACCCCCGCCACCCGCGCCGGAATCACCAGCATCAAGGCGGTGGAGTAGAGGGGATAACTGCCGCCTGGCACATAGCAGCAACAGGACTCCACGGGAATCACCCGGTGGCCCAGATAAGCTCCGGGAGTGGGGGAAATATCCTCCAGGGATTTAAGGCAGCTAAGCTGCGCCTGCGCAAAGGTCCGGATGTTGGCCGCCGCCGCCTTTAAATCGTCGGTTTCCTGGGGGGAAAGCTGCTCGTACGCTTCCTGGATTTCCTGCCGCGTTACCTGCAGACGGCGGCGGGCGTTGCCGTCAAAGCGGGTGTTAAAGTCGATGAGAGCGTCATCCCCTTCCCCGCGCACCCGCCCGATGATTTCGGCCACTTTGGCAGTCAGTTGGGGGTTGTCATCATTCGGGCGTACAAGGGCGGACTTTAAAATCTCCATGGCGTTTCCTCCTCTTTGTTCAGGATAGTATTTCCACCGAATTTGTGCTTTTCCTCATCTTGTCGAATATTAACTTGATGGAAAGAAAAAAAGGTAATTTTTCCGCTCTTTCGCTCTTGAATAAATCTACAATCTAAGTATAATAAAACTAACGCTTGGAAAAATATGGAAAAGACTAGCAAAATATTTGCTATTTTCATGCAGAAATGCCTAAGGTACTAATAGACTGATAGTTGGAGGAAAACATGACCGAAACCAGTGTGGCGCGAAGGGAGGTTAAGTACCTGCTGGACCTCTGTTCCGCTTACTACGTACAACAGAGGCTGGAAAAGGTACTGCCGGTGGACCGTCCCGGGGAACGGGACGGGTACCTGGTGCGCTCCCTTTATTTTGACAGCATCGACGACCAGGACTATTACGACAAGGTGGACGGCCTGGAAACCCGGCATAAAATTCGGCTGCGCATCTACAGTCCGGCAGACACCACGGCAAAGCTGGAAGTGAAGGAAAAACAGGGCAGCGAACAGTGGAAGCGCTCGGCCACCATTTCAAAAAAAGACGCTTACCTGCTGATACTGGGGATGTACGACAAGCTGCTGCAAAAGCACCACTCCCCTTTTATGCGGGCCGTGCTGCTGAAAATGCAGATGGAAGGGTATGTGCCCAAAACCATTGTGGAGTTTCGCAGGCTGGCATTTGTTGAGGAAACCAACAGCACCCGCATCACCTTCGACACCCAGTTGGCCGCAACGGAGGCAAACTTTGATTTATTCTCACCCCAGCTTACGCTTTACCCTATTATATACCCAGTCATCCTGGAAGTGAAGTACAACCACTTCTTATTGAGTCATATCAAGGATTTGTTGCAGATTGCGGACCAAATTCCCGTTTCGACCAGCAAGTACTGCCTCGGAAGACAAATCGCCTTTTTTTAGGAGGAAATATCAAAATGATGATTCAAGTAAATGAAATCTTGCAAAGTTTTTTAAAGAATGCAACGGGCACCCTTTCCCCACAGGAAATTTTGCTCAACTTTCTGGTGGCCCTGATTTTAGGGCTTTTGATATATCTTTCCTACCGGTTTTCCCATTCGGCGGCCGTATACAGCTCCCGCTTCAACGCCTCTCTTCTGATGCTGACCATCGTCACCACCCTGGTGATGAACGTCATTGGCAACAACATTGCCTTATCGTTGGGCATGGTGGGCGCCCTTTCCATTGTGCGCTTTCGCACCGCCATCAAGGATCCAAGGGACACGACCTACATATTCTGGTGTATAGCGGTGGGCATCTGCTGCGGGGTATCCGAATACTACGTCCCCACCATTGGCAGCGGAGTGATTTTTCTGATCATGGTAATTTTCGGCCTGGTCCACGCCAACAACCGCTATTTGCTGGTTATCCGCGGCTCCGGCCCCGACACCGGCAACGAAATCGAACTGGCCATGCTTTCCGCCTATTCCGGCAAGGCGGCCCTGCGGGTGAAAAACACCAGCCGGGAAAGTCAGGAATACATCTACGAGCTGTCCCAGGCTCTGTTAAACAAGCCGTTGCCGCAAGGCAAAAAAATCACCGACGTGTTATATGAAATCGAAGGCGTCACCCAGGTCAACCTGGTGATGCAAAGCGAAGAGGTGAGCCGATGAGAATCCGGCACAAACGGTTGGCGGTGTTCCTGCTTGCCGTTCTGTTAATTTCCGCGCCCATAGCCCTGCAAGTGGTTGCCTCCTCCATTTCCCCGCCCCCGCATCTTGCCCAGCACGAATACTGGCCAGCGGCCGCAGGAGATATGGAGGTGGTACCTTCCGGTACCCTGGAGGAATTAAGGGACTTCGAAACCCATCTTCCCATTGTGGTGGTTGAATTTTTTGGCAAGCCGCGAGCGCCCACCGTGTGGAGCGAGGAGAAGGGATATCGCGAACCGGTCAAATACGACCCCTTTGCCGACGGATTTTTTTACCTCTATCACAACGAAGAGGGCGACGTCAACCGCCTGGGGGGCACCCCCGCCCTGCAAACCAACACCAGAACCCGGCTGCGGGGAAACTCCTCCCTGAGTTTTGCCAAGCAGCAGTATCTCATCAAAATGTACAACGAGGACGGCACCAAAAACCGCCAGGACCTTTTGGGGATGGGCGCCGACTGGGAATGGGTTCTCAACATTTCCTATGTGGACAAATCGCTGCTGCGCAACTACATGTGTCTGAACCTGGGCGCCAAAATTATGGGGTACGCCCCCGAAGTGCGCTACTGCGAAGTCTTTCAAAAGGAGGGAGAGCAATACGAATATCTTGGGCTTTACCTGATGATGGAAAGCGTCAAGCAGGGGGAAAGCCGCGTTGACATTCCCGACTACGACGCCCATTTTGCCGAGGCTTCCTACCTGTTGTGCCGGGACCGGTTTGACGAAAACCGCACCATTCTGGACACCTACGCCACCCGGGAAGGGTTGACGCCGGGATATCTGGCGGTTCGGTACCCCGGTACCAACGAAATTACGGAGCGAACCGTTTCCTATATCGAGGAGGACATCAGCCGCCTGGAAAAAGCCCTGTTCTCCGAAGACATCAACGAATTTTTAACTTATCGAGATTTAATCGATATGGAGTCGGCGGCGGACTACTTTATCATCAATGAATTCTTTGCCAATTACGACGCCGGGTTCAACTCCTACTACCTCTACAAAAGCATTGGCGGCAAACTGAAATTTGGCCCGGTGTGGGATTTTGACCAAGCCATCGACAACAACCGGCCCTACATTCTGGAAATTGAATCCACCGCCATGCACGACGGCGCCTGGTTTCGGCAAATGCTGCGGGACGGAGAGTTCGTCAAACTGATTATCAATCGGTATCAGGAGCTTCGCCAGGGGGTGTTGTCCGACGCCTATCTTGACCAATTCATCGACGACACCATCGCGTTTTTGGGGAAGGCGGCGGTCAGGGACTGGAACCGCTGGCAATACGACGACCACGAGGCCCTTTATCGGGAAAGCCCCACCGGAAAGGTTCATGAAACCCTGCTGTCCAACACCCGCAATTTTGAAGAGGAAATTGCCCATATCAAACAGGTTTTGAAAGAACACGGCGCCTGGCTGGACAACCACATCGACTCCCTCTATCAGTTCAGCGTTGTGGAGCCCGGACACCGCAAGGAAACGGCGGCGGACCCGGTGTTGACCTTTTTGTTTGGAGAAGGGCAGGTCAACTGGATGGCCGGTATTCTGGTCATTCAAATGATGGTGATATTCTTTGTCAGCGTAACTTTGATTCAACGGGAGGCTTGAACATTCTGAACACATTCATGAAACCTGCCAACTGGGGGCGAAAGCGTTGAACAATATTCAAAATAAGCGGCATAGAAGCTTCTTTTTCTTTGGCGTCGGCATCACCTCATTAATTTACATCGCATGGCGTATTTTCTTCACCATCCCGTTTCACTTTGGGCTGTTGTCCACTATCTTTGGCATTGCCCTGGCGGCGGCGGAAGCCATCGCCGTATTGGAGGCCCTGTCCCATTACTGGAACATGAGTTCTTCCGATGTGCCGGAAAAGCCGGAAATTCCCGACGAAATGTACCCTCATGTGGACATTCTGGTGGCCACCCACAGCGAAGAGGTCGATTTGCTCTACAAAACCCTAAACGGATGTCTCCACCTAAAATACCCCGATAAAAGCAAAATTCACATCTACCTGTGCGACGACACCAACCGCCCCGAAATGCGGCTGTTAGCCGAACAGATGGGGGTTGGGTATTTTGGCTTGTCGGAAAACCTCTACGCCAAGGCGGGAAACTTAAATCACGCTCTGGCGGAAACCGCCTCCCCCCTTGTGGTAACCCTGGACGCCGACATGATTCCCACCAGCGATATGCTGCTGGAAACGGTGCCCTATTTCTTCCTGCCCCAAATGATAAAGGAAGACGGGGCCTGGCGGATGCGCCGGGAGGACGAAATCGACCCCAACGAAAAAATCGGCTTTGTCCAAACTCCTCAGAGCTTTTACAACGCCGATTTGTTCCAGTTTAACCTTTACGCCGAAAAAAACGTGCCCAACGAGCAGGACTACTTTTTCCGGGAGGTCAACATCGGCCGCAACCGCTCCAACTCGGCGGTGTACGCCGGCTCCAACACCGTCATCTCCCGGGAAGCCCTGGAAAAGGTGGGGGGTATCCGCACCGGCACCATCACCGAGGACTTCGCCACCGGCCTGGATATTCAGGCCGCCGGGTACCGGACTCTGGCCATCGACAAAGTGGTGGCCCACGGTTTGGCCCCCAAAGATTTTAAGGGCTTAATTAAGCAGCGCCAGCGCTGGGCCAGAGGATGCGTTCAGGTGCTGCGCAGCATGCGGTTTGTCACCAGTCCCCTGCCACTCAAAGCCAAAGCCAGCTACATGGTGTGCTTTTTGTACTGGTGGACCTTTGTGCGCCGGCTAATCTACATCCTCTCCCCCATTTTGTTTGTGGTGTTCGGCATTGTGGTGGTGGACTGCTCCCTGAAAGAGCTTCTGCTCATCTGGCTGCCCGCCTACCTTTTGTACAACCGGGCCATGAAGGTCATGACCGGCAACATCCGCACCGTTCGGTGGAGCAACATTGTGGACACCGTCCTGTTCCCCTACCTGATTGTCCCGGTTATTCTGGAAACCTTCGGCGCTCGGATGCAACAGTTTCACGTCACCCCCAAACACAACACGTCCTCCAAAAACTCGCAGCTCAAATACGCCATTCCCCATATCATCCTGGCCATTCTGTCCATCGTCGGCGTCGCCTACTGCATTCGGGAGTTTGTGGTTTCGAAGAACTTCGGCGGCGTCATCATCTTCTACTGGCTGATGGTGAACCTTTACACCCTTCTCAACGCCATCGTGCTGATTTCCGGCCGAATCAACTACCGCAACGACGAGCGCTTTTACGCAAAGGTCCCTGTCACCCTCCAATTGGGCCACCTGGAACTGGAGGGAGAAACCGCCGACCTATCCGAAAACGGCATGGCGGTTTTGCTGCCCAACCCCGAATATCTGCCTTACGAGGAAAGTTTCCCAGTCCAGCTGGCTTACAAAGATTACAGTGCGGAAGTTTTTGCCCGGGTGCTTCATGTGCAACAGGTGGGGCAGCACTGGAAATACAGCATGGAAATCACCGGTTGTACCGAAGAAAACCATCGGCAATATCTGCAAATTGTCTTTGACCGGGAACACACCCTGCCTAAGACTATTCAGTCCAACCTGCTCAAGGACACCGTATCCACCGTCAAGGGCAGCGTCGGCAAGCGGATGCGGTCCAACCGCAGGCTGCCCCGCATTCCCATCCATGTGGTTTTGCCCACCGCCGACGGTCAAACGGTGGAGTTGCTGAATTTCAACTACGAGTTTATACTGGTGAAAAACTCGCCTTCTCTCCCGCAGGAGATGACCATCCTCTGGGACGAAGACCTGCGCCTTGTCTGCGAACAGGCGGAAAGGCAACCCCACAGCACCACCGTGCTGTACCGCATCCGGGATTGGCAAAAACTCTCCACCAGCCCGTCCCTGCGCAAGCGGCTGTTGGCCCTGATCGCCCCGCCCCAGCAAGCGGAAGCTCCCGAAACCCAGGAGCTGACCATATAGAAACCATCCCACAGGAAGTATAAGGAGAGAGAAAGGTTGCAAAAACGAAAGACTGGAACCGCCAAAGCCATCCTGATACTGGCTTTTATCGCATCCAGCCTGATTCTTTTTCTAAAAATGAACGGAGAAATCAAAACCTTGACGGAAGATAAACTTCAGATGGCCGCGGCCATCGAGGAGCTCAAACAGGAGCTGGAGGAGTACAAAAATCCCAAAGGCGGCGTCAAATACCACGGAGCCCTGTCGGTTCGCCAGGGGCAGCTGGTGGATAAGCGCGGGGAGCCGGTGCAGCTTCGTGGGGTGAGCAGCCACGGCATTTTGTGGTATCCCCAGTACGGCAACTACCGCTCTCTGCGCACCCTGCGGGAACAGGGAGCCAACGTCTTTCGCATCGCCGTCTACACCACCGAAGGCCGCGGGTACGACGAATACCCCCAGGAAGCTTTACTTGCCCTGCGCACCACTCTGGAAAACGTGCTGGGCGCCGACATGTATGCCATTGTCGACTGGCATGTGCTCAAGGAAGAAAACCCCAACGTCTACCTGGAGGAAGCGCTGGAGTTTTTTGACACCGTCTCTTCCCTGTACGGCGACGAGCCCGGCGTCATCTACGAAATCTGCAACGAGCCCAACGGAGACACCAGTTGGGACGACATTAAAGCCTACGCCGAGCAGGTCATTCCCGTCATCCGCAAAAACGCGCCCCGGGCCGTGATTTTGGTGGGAACCCCCAACTTCAGCACCAAAATCGAAGCCGCCATCGAAGACCCCCTGGAGTTTGACAACGTTATGTACACCTATCACTTTTACGCCAAGTATTCCGAGGGTGGATTTGACCGCCGTCTGAACCGCGCAAGGGAAAAAGGAATCGGCGTCTTTGTTTCCGAATGGGGTTTGGGCGGCGATTACGACCAGGAAAAGCTGGAGCAGTTGATTGCAGAAAGCGAGGAGTTCCTCGACTATTTGGACGAAACCAAAACCAGCTGGGTGTGCTGGGCCCTTTCCAACAAAGAGGAGGGGCACTCCCTTCTCAGGCCCGACAGCCGGCGCTGGAGCGGTTGGAGTAAAGAGGAACTCACCGAGTACGGGAAGTTTATCTTTGACCGGTTAAGCAAGAGTGGGGAATCATAACATGAAGCGAGTTATTTTTCGGGCATTTGGCGCCATGCTGCTGATTGTCGTCATGGCTGGGCTGATTTACGGTCTGGAGTTGGCGGACCGTCCCCAATACGACCCCAACCTGAACATTGCCTTTGTGGGCACCAACGACGACGCCGACTGCATCGTGCTGTGGCAGGCGGATTTTGCCATGATGATCGACACCGGCGAAGCGGTGGACGCCGACACCATCCTGTTCTTTTTGGAAGAAAACGAGATTACCGACCTCGACTATCTGGTGCTGACTCACCCGGATAAGGACCACATCGGCTCGGCCACCGACGTAATCCGCGCCCTCAAGGTCAGCGCCGTCATCCAACCCTATTACCAAAAGGAAAACGACCGGAATAAATTTTTGCAGGCCCGCTTAAACCAAAGCCGGGTCAAAGTGGTGGTACCCACCCGTGTGTTGCATTATACAGTCAACGACATAAACATCTACATCTACCCGCCTCTGGAAAAGAACTACAAGGAGGACAACAACTATTCCCTGGCGGTGTATATCCAACACAAGGACGTTTCCATGCTGTTTCCGGGAGATGCCCAAAGCAAGCGGCTGAGCGAGCTGATGCAAACCGACTGGGGCACCGTGGACCTGTACAAACTTCCCCATCACGGGCGATACAACGATCGGTCCGTGGAGTTGTTCAACCTGCTTTCTCCCACCTACACTGTGGTCACGGCAAAGGAACCCAGCCCCGAGTTGTTGGAGGCGGGAAACACCCTGGGAACCCAATGGTTTACCACGGTAGGGCAAACGGTGTTGTTTTACAGCGACGGCCAAAGCATCCAGTGGGTGGACACCCGGGCAATCTGATGCAACAAGACCTGCGGCCATTCGGTCGCAGGTCTTTTCGTTATTCCAAAAATCCCGCCCGTCCAAACTGGCGGCGCAGAATTCCAATGGCCTTTTTTTCAATGCGGGAAACGTAGGAGCGGCTGATGTTCAGCTCTTTGGCCACCTCCCGCTGGGTCATGGGCCGGTGGCAGAAAAGCCCGTACCGCATAATCAGAATTTTCTGCTCCCGCGGGGTGAGATTCTTCTGGATAAAGTCGTACATCTGCTCGCTTTTCAGCCGCAGGTCAATGTGGTCGAAGATGTTGTCGTCGTCCGACATAATGTCCTGCAAGGTTAAGCTGTTGCCTTCCTTGTCGGTGTCGATGGGGTCGGAAATAAACACATCCTGAGAACTTTTGCGCTGATTGCGGAAATACATCAATATTTCATTTTCAATGCAGCGGGAGGCATAGGTGGCAAATCGTGTGCCTTTGCTGTTGTCGAAGGTCGAGGCGGCTTTAATCAGGCCAATGGTGCCGATGGAGATTAAATCCTCCTGGTCCTTTAAGCTGGCATAGTAGCGCTTGATGATGTGGGCCACCAGCCGGAGGTTGTGCTCGATGAGCTTGTTTTTGGCCTCTTGGTCCCCTCGTTTAATCGCCTCCAGGCACTCCTGCTCTTCCTGGGGGGAAAGGGGCTTGGGAAAGGAGCCGGTGGACAAGGTGTGGAGGGCGATGTAAAGCAGATTGCACAGGGCAAAACCAATCAGCAGCAAATACACAGAAATCACCTCAAGACAGTATATTGCCGCCAATGGAAAAAGTGCGTGTCCGCCGCCGAAAACAAAGAAAAACACCCCAAAAGCGGGGTGCTTTTCTTTATTTTATGTAGTTTTCCAAAATTTGTGTTTTATCTTTTCTCCTGGGGCGCCGCGGCCTCCTCCATGGAAAATCCATGCATAAAGCCGCCTTCCAGCATGGAGCACACGTCTCCGCCAATCACCCGGTTGTTGCGAATCAGCAGGTTGATGCGGACGTCATCCGGCTGCCCGGGGTAGTTTTTAACCGCATAGCTGTACCGTTTGCAGCGCTTTCCGGCGTATTTGCTCAAATCGTAGCCCTGTCGTTTTTGAATGGAGTTGTAAGCCTCGTACACCGCGTCAAACTCTTTGGGGATGATGACTTCCAGAACTTCCACCGGCTCCTCTTCAATTTCCCAGCCAAAGGAGCGGATAAATTCCTGCCGGTCCTGTTCCGTTTTGACTTTGGCCTTTTTGGGTTTGGCCACTTCTTCCACCTGCTTGCTGCCGGTGCTGATGGCGTCGTCGCTGCGCACCGCTTTCACCGACATGACTCCCAGGGTGATAATCAGCGCCACCGCCAGCAAAGTCAGCAGCAGTCTTCCGGTTCTCAATCGAAAGGTAACCATAATCATTGTTTGCCCTCACCTCTTCCGCTTTTATATTAAGAAGATATTCTCCCGCCGGACAGATTATGCCAAACCTAGGCGATTCCTGCAGGATTTCGGCGAGGCCTGTCCCGGTTCCTAATTCCCGCAGGCAGATAAATTTCCCCTTTCTTTTCCTCGGGGTTTGTGTCATACTATAACAGGAAATCCATCTGGGAGGAATGTCATTGTGAGTCCGACAAATCGGGACCGGGTCTGGATTGAAGTGGACCTTGGCGCCCTTGTGCATAATTTTGAAGTGGTTCGCCGCCGCACCGGCAAGCGGATTATGCCCATCATCAAGGCGGACGCTTACAGCCACGGAGCGGTGGCGGTGGCCCAGGCCCTTGCCAAGGCAGGGGCAGACTGCTTTGGCGTGGCCGACGGCAACGAAGCCCTTCAGCTGCGCCGCCACGGCGTGGAAACGGATATTTTGGTGCTGGGGGTAGTCCCCCCGGAGCTGGTGCCGGATCTTGTGGCCGCCAACGTCATTCTCAGCCTGCCCGACCGGGAAACCGCCCTTTCTTACCGTCAGGCCTTAAACGGTGCCCGGGCAAGAGTTCACGTCAAGGTGGAAACCGGGATGAACCGCCTGGGGATCAACTCCTGCCAGGCGGCGGAGGAGATTTTGGAGCTGGCTTCCTGGCCCTGCTTTTCGGTGGAGGGGCTCTTCACCCACTTTGCCGCCTCGGGAGACGGGGACAAAGACCAGTTTACCAGGGCCCAATACGATAAATTTGAAGTCGTCCTCAAAGCCCTTGCGGAAAAGGGGTTTGTGCCTTCGGTGACCCACTGCGCCAACAGCGACGCCATTCTGCGCCTTCCCTATACCCATGCGCAGATGGTGCGTCCGGGGTTGATGCTCTACGGCTATGCCGCCCAACCCTCTTCCCTGCGTCCTGTTCTTTCCCTCAAGGCGCGGATTGCGCAGGTCAAGTGGGTGGAAGCGGGAGAAACCGTTAGCTACTCCTGCACCTGGACCGCCCCCGTTCGCTCCAAAATTGCGGTGGTTTCGGCAGGCTACGCCGACGGGTTGCTCTGGAAAGCCTCCAACCGCATTCAAATGCTGGTGCGGGGGCAAAAAGTGCCTCAGGTGGGCTGCATCTGCATGGATATGTGCATGCTGGACGTCACCAATGTGGAGCAGGTACAGGCGGGAGATATTGTCACCCTGGTGGGAGTGGACGGCGACCAGCGCCTGACGGTGGAGGACTGGGCCAAAGCCGCCGAAACCATCCCCTACGAAGTGCTCACCTCTCTGGGGCTTCGGGTTCCCCGCTATTACGTCCAAGGGGGTAAAACCATGGAGCGGGCCGACTACCTTTCCCATCTGTAACAATAACGGATGTTGCGACTGAAAAGGAGAGCAATGAAATGGATTTTTCCAAATTGAGTTGCGAAGCTTTTATTCAAGTGTTGGCATCCAAGGAGCCGGTGCCGGGCGGCGGCGGAGCCTCCGCTCTGGTGGGAGCCATTGGAACGGCTCTGGGCAACATGGTGGGCAGCCTTACCTTAGGCAAGAAGAAATACGCCGACGTGCAGGAGGACATCATCGCCCTCAAGGAAAAGGCGGACGCTTTGCAGGCGGAATTTCTCTCCCTGATGGAGCGGGACGCTCAGGTTTTCGAGCCCCTTTCCAAAGCTTACGGCATGCCCAAGGACACCGAGGAACAGCGGGCGGAAAAGGCCCGGGTCATGGAACAGGCCCTGAAAAACTGCTGCGAAGTTCCCTTGGAAATTATGCGGGCCTGCTGCAAAGCCATCGACCTGCATGAGGAGTTTGCCGCTAAAGGCACCGCCATCGCCATTTCCGACGTGGGCTGCGGCGTCATCTGCTGCAAGGCGGCCTTGCAGGCTGCCAGCCTCAACGTCTTTATCAATACCAAATCCATGGCGGACCGGCAGACGGCCCAACGCTACAATCAGGAAGCTAACCAGATGCTGGAGCAGTACACCGCAAAGGCGGATGCGATTTTCCAAAATGTGGCCGCCCGATTCCATCAGGAGTAATGATTTCCTACCAACTTTGGGATGCTAAGTTTTCCATCGGGGCTAAACACACCCCTTACATAACCAAAAAGCCTGTGCGAAATGCGCACAGGCTTTTTTAATGCAGAACTAGACGTTCTTCGACTTTCCCTTGCAGAAGCGGTCCATCCAAGCGGTAATTTCCTTTAGGCGGCGCAGTCGCTGCGCCGGCTTTCCGCTGCGGGAAAGGTCGTGGTTTTCCCGGTGGAAGATGCAGGCGCGGCACTCCACCCCATGCTGCCGAAGGGCGGAATACATCTGATAGCCTTCCCCCACCGGGCAGCGGTAATCCTCATCCGAGTGGAGAAACAGAGTGGGGGTTTTGACCTGTCCCGCATACTTTAAGGGGGAGCGGTCCCAATAAAGGTCCCAATCCGACCAGGGGCCTCTGCCGCCGATTTGGTCCCGGACAAACCGGGCGCCAATATCGCTGAGCAAATCCATGGTGAGCCAGTTGGCAATCCCCCGCTGGGAAACGGCGGCGGCAAACCGATGGGTGTGGCCTATCATCCAGTTGACCAGGAATCCGCCGTAGCTGCCCCCCGCAACGCCAATCCGGTTGGGGTCGATGGCGGGGTAGCGCTCCAGCATTTCGTCCAAAAAGCCCAGCACGTCGTCGCAATCCCAGGTGCCGTATTTCCCCCGAATGTCGGAAAACTCGTCCCCCTTGCCGTCGCTGCCCCGGGGATTGCAAAAGAGCACAAAATACCCCTGCCCCGCCCAGAACTGCATCTCGTGGAAGTAGTTGTCTCCATAGGCGGTTTTGGGCCCGCCGTGAATGTTGAGGATGGCGGGATAACGCTCCCCCGGGTGGTAGTCTTTGGGGGGAATCACCCAGCCGTCAATGGGGCACCCTCCCCGCTTAGAAACATGGTGCTCCGGCTTTCCCACCCACACTCCCTGAAGAGCGTCGGCGTTAAAATGGGAAATTTGGCGAAGCTCCCCGTCTTTTAATCGGTAAAGCTCCTGAAGCTCCTGCCCGCGAAAGGCCACCAGCAGGGGGTTGGCGCCTTTTGCGTCAAACAGCTCCACCTGATACCCTTTGGGGGTGACGGGGCGAACTGTTCCGTCCGGCAGATTCATGGTAAAGAGATGGCAGCAATACCCCTGCACCGCCATGAAGTAAAGGCTGTCCCCCGCCACCTGAAAGGTGACGCCGGAGCCGTACCGGCAGTCGGAGTTGATGTTTTCCCCCACCTGTAAATCCGGCCGGGCCAGGGGAGTTAAGGTTTCCCCTTGCAGCAGATAGATGGTGTCGTTTTCCATCAGCCCGTAGCGGCTGCCGTCGGCTCCCGCTATCACCAGCTTTTCGCCCCAGTAGTCGAACTCATTGATGGCCATTTTGGCGTCCAGCCGCAGGCGGGCAGCCTTCCTTTGGGGACAATACTCCCACAGGGATTGAAACTGGGTCTCCACCCCCAGGTACACGTTGACGGTGTAGGCAAAACGCCCGTTTGTCCCCACCCGGAAATCCTCCACATCCTCGTCCTTTTGGGAAACAGGCTCCAGCCGATTTTCGAGGGCGTGGTAGAGGTACAGCCGCATCCGCCTTCCGCTGGAAAAACCCTTGTCGTTTTGCCAGAAGGGCACTTCCTCCAGTATTTCGCAGTCCTCTTCTTCCAGACCCTCTTTTTTCCAACAGGCCAGCACCAGATAGGTGTCCCGGCTTAAGGAGCGGATTTTCTCCACCTCCAACGGCACCCGAAAGGCTTCGGCGGCTTTTCCTGTGTCCACCGGCAGCCGATAAAAGACGGTGAACGGCTCGGTCTCCGGCTTTGGTGTCTTTTCCTTGGGGTTGCGGAGGGCGAATAGCAGAGTTTGGTCGTTTTCCCAAACAAAAAGGGAAGAAGTTCCCAGCTCGGCCATGGGCCGCAGCTCCTGCTCCCCTATTAAAAGCCACAGGGTGTGGCGGTATTCGTTTTCTTCGATGCGGGTGACCCGAAAGGCCGCTTTTGCGCCTTCCGGCGCCACCTGCAAGCCGGAGAGAAAGCGAAAACGGGTAAACTGGTCCATTGCCGGGCTTTTCAACGCTACCACCTCATAACCGGCAAAGGAGCCGGTGCAAAATTACAATGCTCCTTCCAGTTGGAGCAGGGCCTTTTTCATTTCCAATCCCCCGCCAAATCCCACCAGAGAGCCGTTTGCCCCAATAATGCGGTGGCAGGGTATGGCCAGCAGAATGGTGTTTTTGCCGACGGCGCCCCCCACCGCCCGGGCCGCTTTAGGCTTGCCGACAGCTTGGGCAAGCCACGCATAGCTGCGGGTTTCCCCGTAAGGGACGGTGCGCAGAACCTCCCACACCTGTTTTTGAAACGCGGTGCCCCGAGGAGAAAGGGGCAAATCCGACAAGGTGTCCCCCTCCCCCTTCAGGTAGGCATTCAGCTTTTGCGCCGCCAGACGGAGCAGGGGCGTTTCCTCCTGCTCCATCCCTTTGGTATCGATGGCGTCCGCCGGGTGAAGGTGCACGATGCCCCATTCGTCGGCGGCAATCAACATCTTTCCCAGTGAAGTATCATAAATATGATAGGTCAGCATGTTACCTCACCTGAATGAGGCAGCTTTTCATCACCGCAAGGGCTGCCTTGTGGTTTTCTTCCGTGGTTCCGGCGCAGAGCTTTTTCAGCACCACAATGGGATTGTCGGGATAGCGAGCTCGCAGATACAATGCATTGGACACCACGCAGATGTCGGTGCAGACGCCGCAGATTTCAATGACATCCTCCGGGTCCAAAGGGCCGATGGCCTGGTGGAGCTCCAGGCAGAGAAAGCTGGGCTTTTCCACCACCGGGCTGTCCTTGGGCTCCAGTTGGGAGAGAATCTGCCATCCCGGCTCCCCCTTGACGCAGTGGCAGGGAATCTGCCTGCTTTCCTGGGAGGTTTCCTGCCTAGAATGGGTGTCGGCGGTAAAGATGACCGGCCAGCCCTTTTCCCGGTAGCGGGCGATTGTTTGCCGGATGGGCTCCACCACCGCCTGGGCAGCCTGAGAGCCCAGCACGCCGGTGACGAAGTCCTCCTGCATGTCCACCACAATCAAAACCTGTTTCATGGCTTATCCCCCAAAGTCAAAGAGGTTGAGGTGAACGCCTTCGGCGTCAAAACGCCGCCCCACTTCGCCGTCCATCAGCATAAGGATAATCTCTCCCGTGGCGCTGATGCGGGCCTCGTTGAGATGACCGCCCTTCACCACGCCATCCCCGTCGGACACGGCGATGTGGATATGCAGGTAAACCTCTCCGTCCTTGCGGGTGGCGTTGCCCGTCAGGGAGACAATTTCTCTGGGTCCGGTCAGCTCATACTGGTTGTACTGCTTTTGGTCCACATAGAAAATGCCGGCCTTGACATAATCCACCGCGCCCAGGCCGGAAATCTGCGCCAGGCGGATATCCTCCTTCCGGCAGAGCTCGGTCAGGCAGGCGACAATCTCGTCGCCCCGGTCAAGGCGCACCACGACGCTGTTGCCAAAACGTTTGTATTCCAATTTATTTCCTCCTTGCACGGTTTTGCACACGCGAAATCTCACGTGAAAGTACCTTGACAGACATGTATTTTAAGGGATATGCTACTTTTTGGTTATTATACCATAATTCCTGCGGATTCGAAACGGATTTTCCCTTCGGGGTAAGGTAAAAAGAAGGGGGACCGTTCATATTTTTTCTGACTTTTCTTCATTTTCCTTTTTTAAGTCCTTTAAAAGCTTGTCATAATTTCAAGGTAAGATAAATACAGATTTGAATCGCAACGGTTGAATAAAGGAGGCCTATTTATGGATTACAATCCCTTTGGCGGCTGGAATGCGGGAGGAAGCTCGCAGGATTCTTCCGGCAATCATTCCGGTTCCTATTACGGCAACACTTCCTCTTCCAACAACGACCTTTCCAGCCAAAGGATTTACAGTTCCTATTACAGCAACAACAATACCTACTCTTCTCCCTCTTATTCCAACACCGGAGCAGAACCCAAAAAGGAGAAACGCGCCGGGCGCCGGGCGGCTCTGGTCGCCGGCATGCTGGCTCTCTCCCTGATTGGCGGAGCAGTGGGAGGCGGCGCCACCTCCTGGTGGATGAGCACCCAGATGACGGCCACTCCTCAGGAATCCGCTGTCTCGGAAGCGGAAACAAAAGCCGAGCCTCAGGTTTCGTCCACTCCTACCGTGCCTGCCGCCACTCCCCAGTCCTCGGTGGGCGGCGACGTCACTGCTGTGGTACAAAAAGCGGCTCCCAGCGTGGTGGAAATTCGCCTGAGCAGCCGGGTGATGACCTTCTTCGGCGAGCGGGAGTCCCAATCCGCCGGCAGCGGCGTCATCTTTTCGGAGGACGGCTACATCATCACCAACAACCATGTTATTGAAAACGCCGATGAGGTCATGGTCCGCACCTACGACGGCCAGGAGTATTCCGCTACCCTGGTGGGCGCCGACCCCAAAACCGACCTTGCCGTCATCAAAATCGATGCGCAGGGACTTACTCCCGTCACCTTCGCCGATTCCGACACCGTTCAGGTGGGACAGGTGGCGGTGGCCATCGGCAACCCGCTGGGCACCCTGGGCGGCAGCGTCACCAACGGTGTGGTGAGCGCCAAAGATAGAGAAATCACCATCGGCGACGAAACTATGACTTTGATGCAAACTTCCGCTGCCATCAACCCCGGCAACTCGGGCGGCGGCCTGTTTGACGGCAACGGCAACCTTATCGGCATAGTCAACGCAAAGTCCAGCGGACTGGATATCGAAGGCTTGGGCTTTGCCATCCCCTCCAACACCGCACTTGCCGTTACTAAAGATTTGATTGAATACGGCTATGTCACCGGACGTCCGGAGCTTGGCATCAAGGTGCTGCAGGTGGCCGATTTGCGCACCGCCAACTATTACGGCCTGCGGGAGTTTGGCGTCTACGTCATGGAGACCACCCGCAACAACGGACTGATGCCGGGGGACCGGATTGTCAGCATCAACGGCAAGGTCATCGAATCCGCATCCGACGTCAGCCAGGCGGTGACCTCCGGCAAGGTGGGAGACATTCTCCACTTTGTCATCGTCCGGGACGGCAAGACCATGGATTTGGAAGTGCAGATTCTCGAGCAGGTTCCGGAGTCCGTCAAAAAGGAAGTATCCCTTCCCAGCGGCATTTAACCGTTGTCTTTGATCTGCCTTTTTCACACATTTCTCTTCCCTTTGAAAGAACCCCCGACGGTATTCCCGTCGAGGGTTCTTTTTTAGTAAAACTATGCTTTTTCTTTCCAATCGGACAGAGAGTCGCTGCGCTTGACGATTTCCCGTTGAAAGTTTTTGACCTTTCTCTCGTAGGTGGCGTTCATCAACGGGGAGGTAATCATAAACTCCGCCGTGGCCCGGTTGGTGGCGATGGGCACGTCGTAAAGCTGGGCAATCCGCAGCAGGGCTTTGACGTCGGGGTCATGGGGCTGGGCGGTAAGCGGGTCGGAAAAGAAGATGATAAAATCGATGCGCCCCTCCACGATTTTCGCGCCGATTTGCTGGTCGCCCCCCAAAGGGCCGCTGTTGTAACCCTTCACGGTAAGCCCCGTCATGCGGGTGATCATCATGGCGGTGGTGCCGGTGCCGGAAAGATTGTGGTTGGCCAGGATATTCTTGTGTTGCAGGCACCACTCAATCAGCTCCTGCTTTTTGTTGTCGTGGGCAATCAGCGCAATGCTCTTTTTGGGCGGTATGGTTAGGGTAATGGAGTCGGTTTGCAGCATGATTTCTTCTCCTTCTTGGTTTTTCATTCAGCGTGTTCTCAAAGTCCTTCGTTTTGCGGGTACAAATGCTCCGCCAACGCCTGCAGTCGCTGCGCCATCTCCTCCGGCGGAAGGGAGCAGTTGTCCATCATCCACCAAATGAGAAGATGGGCCATTCCACCCGAAATAAAGCGGGCCAGAATCTCCTCGGGTACCGGGTATTGGACTGCGGCTTTCAGCCCTTTTAGTTTTTCCATGAATTCGGTCACCATGGCCTGGCTGAGCATACGGGTCAGTTCCTGGTCGCTGCCGCTGTTTAAGATGTTTTTAAACAGTTTGGCGTTGGAGTAGGTGAGATAGACCACCCGACGAATAATTTCCTCATGGCTGTGCTCCGGCTGGCAGTTGGCTTGTTCCCACAACCGCTCCAGACAAACCCGCAGCAAGGCGTATTTGTCCTGGTAGTGCATATAAAAGGTGGCCCGGCTCACCCCCGCCTTTTGGCAGATGGTTTGCACCGTGATTTTGGAAAAGGGCATCTTTTCCAGCAAAAGCAGCAATGCCGTTTGGAGGGCTTGCTGAGTCCGGTATACTCGCAGATCCGCTTTTTCGCCTGATCGAGACATTCCATCCCCCTGAAAGGTTGGTCGGGCAAAGCGCAAACACGCCATTGCCTGCGACTGTTTGCTTTCATTCTACAATAGGAACGCTGATTTGACAAGGAGCCAATCAAAACGCCGCCGCTTCAAAGGAAGCGGCGGCGTTTTTTGCAATGTTAGCCTTGTCTGCGCGAAGCGGACAATGTTGGCTTATTCGTACAGCTTGGACAGGCGAACCAGATGCTCGTACTTGTCCTTGGCAATCCGGTCGGCTTCTTCGAACAGCTCCTTGGCGCGGTCGGGGAAGGTGCGCTTCAGGCTGGTGTAGCGAACCTCGCGTTCGATGAACTCCTGGTAGCTCTGAGAGGGAGCCTTGCTGTCCAGCTGGAAGGGATTCTTGCCTTGGGCCTTGAGGCGAGGATCAAACCGGAACAGATGCCAGTAGCCGGCGGCCACGGCGTCTTTGATTTCGGTCTGGCTCTTGCCCATGCCGCCCTTGATGCCGTGGTTGATGCAGGGCGCGTAGGCGATGATGATGGAAGGTCCCTTGTAGCTTTCGGCCTCGATCATAGCCTTGATGAGCTGGTTGTAGTCGGCGCCCTGTCCAACCTGGGCAACGTATACATAACCGTAGCTCATGGCAATGGCCGCCAGGTCCTTCTTCTTCACTTGCTTACCGGCAGCGGCGAACTGGGCAACAGCGCCGGTAGGAGTGGACTTGGAGGACTGTCCGCCGGTGTTGGAGTACACTTCGGTGTCGAAGACCAGGATGTTGACGTCTTCGCCGGAAGCAATGACGTGGTCCAGACCGCCGAAGCCGATGTCGTAGGCCCAGCCGTCTCCGCCGAAGATCCAGATGCTCTTCTTGTTCAGGTAATTCTTCTCCTTGAGAATTTCCTTCGCAAGGTCGGCGGCGGCGCCGGACTGACCGCTGAGGGCCTCCAGCTCCTTGATATACTCTTTGGTCGCCTGAGTGTTGGCGGCGCCATCGTCCATGGTGTCCAGCCAGTTCTTGGCGGCGGCTTCCAGAGCGGGAGCCACGCCCAGAGCAATCAGCTCTTCGGTCTTTTGGCGCAGCTTGTTGCGGATGGTCTTCTGAGCCAGATACATACCGTAGCCGTACTCGGCGTTGTCTTCAAACAGGGAGTTGGCCCAAGCGGGACCATGGCCTTCCTTGTTCTTGGTGTAGGGAGTGGAAGGCGCGCTGCCGCCCCAGATGGAGGAGCAGCCGGTAGCGTTGGCGATATACATCCGGTCGCCGAAGAGCTGGGTGACCAGCTTGGCGTAAGGAGTTTCGCCGCAGCCTGCGCAGGCGCCGGAGAATTCCAGCAGGGGTTGCTTAAACTGGCTGCCCTTGACGGTGGTCTCCTTGAACTTGTCAAAGACTTCGGGCTTCGCGGGCAGGTCGAAGCAGTAGGCAAAGACATCCTGCTGCTCCAGCTGGCTCTCCAGAGGCTGCATGACCAGCGCCTTTTCGCCCTTCTTGCCGGGGCAGACGTTGGCGCAGCTTCCGCAGCCGGTGCAATCCAGCACGGTGGGAACCATAGCGAACTTCAGCCCGGGCAGACCGGTGGCGTCCACAACCTTGGTGCCCTTGGGAGCCTTGGCGGCTTCCTCTTCGGTCAGCAGGAAGGGGCGAATGACGGCGTGCGGGCAGACGTAGGAGCAGAAGTTGCACTGGATGCAGTTTTCGGGCTTCCAGCAAGGAACATCCACGGCGATGCCCCGCTTCTCGTAAGCGGCGGAACCCAGAGGGAAGGTGCCGTCTTCCCGGCCGGAGAAGGCGGAAACAGGCAGCTTGTCGCCCTTCTGCGCGTTGACGGGAATCAGGATGTTGTTGACATAGTCAACCAGTTCCTTATCGTTGCCCTCGGCCTTGGGATGCTCGAACTTGCCGGTGGCGTTCTTCCAGGAATCGGGAACTTTAACTTCGCGGACGCACTCCACGCCCTTGTCGATGGCGTCGTGGTTCATCTTGACAATGGCGTCGCCCTTGGCGCCGTAGCTCTTGGTGGCGGCGTCCTTCATATACTTGACGGCTTCGTCGATGGGAATGATGTTGGCCAGCTTGAAGAAGGCGGCCTGCAGAACGGTGTTTACTCTGCCGCCCAGGCCCAGTTCACGGCCGATGGAGATGGCGTCGATGGTGTAGAGCTTGATGTTGTTCTCAGCAATATACCTCTTGACGTCGCCGGGCAGGTGGGTTTCCAGCTCCTCGTCGGTCCACGGGCAGTTGAGCAGGAAGGTGCCGCCAGGCTTTAAGTCGCTGACCATATCGTACTTGCCGATATAGCTGGGGTTATGGCAGGCCACAAAGTCGGCCTTGTTGATGAAGTAGGTGCTCTTAATGGGCTTCTTGCCGAACCGCAGGTGGGACACGGTGACGCCGCCGCTCTTCTTGGAGTCGTAGGAGAAGTAGCCCTGAGCGTACATATCGGTGTGGTCGCCGATAATCTTGATGGAGTTCTTGTTGGCGCCTACGGTGCCGTCGGCTCCCAGACCCCAGAACTTGCAGCTGGTGGTGCCTTCGGGAGCGGTGTCGGGATTCTCGCCCACAGGCAGGCTCAGGTTGGTGACGTCGTCCACGATGGAGAGGGTGAACTTGGGCTTTACGCCGCCGTTTTCGGCGTTCTTGTAAACGGCGATGATGTCGGCGGGCTGAGTGTCCTTGCTGCCCAGACCATAGCGGCCGGAGTAGACGGGAATCTGGTCAAACTTGCTGCCCTTGAGAGCCAGCACAACGTCCAGATGCAGAGGCTCGCCCAAAGCGCCGGGCTCCTTGGTGCGGTCCAGAACGGAGATGCTCTTGACGGTTTCGGGAATAGCGGCAATCAGCTTGTCGGCGCAGAAGGGGCGATACAGACGAACCTTGACCAGTCCATACTTGCCGCCTCTGGCGTTGAGGTAGTCGATGGTCTCCTCAATGGTGCAGCAGACGCTGCCCATGGCGATGATGATGTGCTCTGCGTCGGGAGCGCCGTAGTAGTTGAACAGGCCGTAATCGGAGCCGATCTTCTGGTTGACCTTGTCCATGTATTCCTCTACGATGGCGGGCAGGGCGTTGTAGAAGACGTTGGAAGCCTCTCTGGCCTGGAAGAAGATGTCGGGGTTCTGAGCGGTGCCCCGCTGTACGGGACGATTGGGATTGAGGGCGTTGTCGCGGAATTTCCGAACGGCTTCCATATCCAGCATGTCGGCCAGGTCTTCGTAATCCCAAACGGAAATCTTGTCCACCTCGTGGGAGGTGCGGAATCCGTCAAAGAAGTGGAGGAAAGGTACCCGGCCCTTGATGGCGGAAAGGTGAGCTACCGCGGCAAGGTCCATAACTTCCTGCACGCTGGAAGATGCCAACATGGCAAATCCGGTCTGACGGCAGGCGTAAACGTCGGAATGATCGCCAAAGATCGAAAGAGCGTGAGAAGCAACCGCACGGGCCGACACGTGAATGACGGCGGGCAGGTTTTCACCGGCCATCTTGTACATGTTGGGGATCATCAGCAGAAGTCCCTGAGAAGCCGTGAACGTCGTGGTCAATGCACCGGCAGCCAGAGAGCCGTGTACGGTACCGGCGGCGCCTGCCTCACTCTGCATTTCCACAACCTGCACCTGCTGGCCAAAAAGGTTCTTTTTGCCGCTGGCCGACCACTTATCCACCACTTCCGCCATAACCGATGAGGGAGTGATGGGATAGATGGCCGCCACGTCGGTAAAGGCATACGCAACGTGGGCCGCAGCTGTGTTGCCATCCATTGTTTTCATTTTTCTTGCCATTCTTGTGTATCCTCCCAACTTAAAAGTTCCTTAATCAGCAAGAGTCATATTATGCATTTATACCCAATAAATAGTATCACGAAATCCTCAGAAAGTAAATAGAATAGGGAAAAACCGTATATGCACACAAATTTTACCGGTATGACAGGAATTTTTAGACATTTTTTTAACAAGCTCCTTTCCGTTTCTCTTAGGGTGCCACTCTTTTCTCTGTGAATTCACACTTTTTTTGATTTTTCATATGATGGTAGAGAACAGACAGCAAGAAAAGTGCGAAATTCCCAGAAAACATAAATTTTGAATTTGAATCGGTATCTTGGAAGGGAGCGATGGGATGAACGCCATTATCGTCGTTATCATCTGCCTGCTGGCTTCGGTGGGAATTGTGCAGGCGCTCAGCTGGCTCATCATGGGGTTGGCACACAATCCCGAATGGAGCGCCATACAGGTGGTGCCGCTGTGCAACGACCCCGAAGAACTGGAAGCGCAGTTAAGGTACGAGCTGTTTATGCTGCGGTGGAGCACCAGCCCGCGTCCGCAATATCTCATCTTTTTGGACACCGGCTTGGATGAAGAGGGGCAAATCATCTGCGACCGGCTTCTTTCCGGGGTGGGCGGCGTCAACATCTGCTCCCCTGACGAGCTGCCAAGACTTGCCCTCAATCTGGCCCAGGGCAAATATCCGGTATAGTATTTCCTTACATACGGCAAAACTTGCAAGGCCCCGGTTCCACACGGACCGGGGTTTTTGTGTTTTCTTTAAAGTCCAAGATGGCTCAGCCGGTCGGAAATCCGGGCAAAAGCCGCCAAATCCAGCTGTTCCGCCCGCGCCCCCGGGTCCACCTGTGCCTGCTCCAGCAGGGCGGCCATTTGGTCCTTGGGCAGATTCAGCGCCGCCGAAAGCCCGTTGAGCATGGTCTTTCGCCGTTGGGCAAAGGCGCCCCGCATCACCCGAAACAGCATCGCCTCATCCTTGACCGGCACCGGCGGCTCCTTGCGCAGGGTCAGGCGCACCACCGCCGAATCCACCTTGGGAGGCGGCAAAAAGGAACCTTTCGAGACGGTGAACAGCAGCTCCGGTTTGGTGTACCAGGCAATGGCGGCGGTGATGGCTCCCGCCTGCCGGGAGGGAAGCTCCGCGCAGATGCGCTGCGCCGTCTCCTTCTGCAGCAACACGGTGATGGACTCCAAAGGCAAACGGGATTCCAGCAGCCGCATCAAAATGGGGGTGGTGATGTAGTAGGGCAGGTTGGCGCAGACAATGACCGGCATATCACCAAATTTGGAAAGGAGCTCTTCCAAATTAAGCTTTAAAAAGTCTCCCCAGACGATTTCCACGTTGGAATAGTCCTTCAAGGTTTCTTCCAGGGCCGGAGCAAGGCTCTGGTCCAGCTCCACCGCCACTACCTTGTCGCAGCGCTGGGCCAGCTCTGTGGTCAAAACGCCGATGCCGGGGCCGATTTCCAACGCCCCCACGCCGGGGCCCGCCCCCGCCGCCTCCGCCATTCGGGGGCAGACGCCGGGGTTGATTAAAAAGTTCTGCCCCAGTCCCTTTTTGAGATGCAGGCGATGGCGGGCAAGCAGCGCCCGCACCACCGCCGGATTGGAAAGGTCGGCCATGGAAAAACCTCCGTTTGCGTGTGTTGGATTTGCATTTGCATGGATGTATGTTTTGCAGTATAATAGACCAAATACCGTTGGAAAAGCCAACAAATATCGGATTTTGGGAGAAAAGTAGGTGCTTTCATTGACCAGACGTGACAAAATCAACTATTACCTCGATATTGCCGAAACCGTGCTGGAGCGTGGCACCTGTCTGCGCCGGAACTTTGGTGCCATCATCGTCAAAAACGACCAAATTGTGTCCACCGGGTATTCGGGAGCTCCCCGGGGACGGCGCAACTGTAGCGACATTGGGGAATGCATCCGCGCCCGGATGAACATTCCGCGGGGGGAGCGGTACGAGATGTGCCGTTCGGTCCACGCCGAGGCCAACGCCATCATCCACGCCGCCCGGACGGATATGATTGGCGCCACATTGTACCTTTGCGGCAAGGAAATGTCCAGCGGCGAATACGTGGAAAACGCCAACCCCTGCTCCATGTGCAAGCGGATGATTATCAACGCCGGCATTTCCCAAGTCATTGTCCGCAACACCAAGGAGGAATATACCGTCATTATGGTGGAGGATGCGTGGGTCAACCACGACGAATCCCTGCTGGGGGTCACCGGATATTAAAGGAGCTCGCCATCCAATCGAGGCAGGCGACAGTTGAACGGGAGGAGAAACACATGCGGTTGGACAAGCTGGTTTCCCACGGGGCGGGCGTCAGCCGCAAGGAAGCGGCCGACGCCATTCGCAGCGGCCGGGTGCTGGTGGACGGCCAGGCGGTCACCCGCCCGGAAACCCACTGCGACGAGGGCACTGCCATCACCTTAGACGGCAACCCCATTGTGACCGGAAACCGGTATTATATGCTCAACAAGCCCGCCGGGGTCATCTGCTCCACCCAGGACGCCAAAGACCCCACCGTTCTGGACCTTTTGCCCGCCCACCTGCGCAGGGATTTGTTCCCGGCCGGGCGGCTGGACAAGGACACCGAAGGGTTTGTGCTTCTCACCAACGACGGCGCCTTTGCCCACCGGATGCTCTCCCCCAAAAAGAAAATCGGGAAAACCTACCGGGTCACTCTGGACGCCCCTTTTTCCCTGGAGACCCTCCAGCAGGCGTTTGCCCAGCCCATGGATTTGGGCGACGGGGACATCACCTCCCCCGCCCGGCTGCGCCTGATTGAAGATGGCGACCAGCCTGTGGCGGAACTGGTGATTTTCGAAGGGCGGTTTCATCAGGTCAAGCGGATGTTCGGCCGCTTTGGCTTAAAGGTCATCGCCCTCAAACGGGAAGCCATCGGGGGGCTTGCCTTGGACCCCAGCCTTGCCCCCCGGTCAATGGAAACCCTTGACCCAGCAGGATTTGGCGAAGATATTTTCCGATTCCGACCCTGAAGTACCGGACAAGTGAATTGGGTTTGAATACACACATTGAGCTGCAGCCGTTATTGGGGCTGCAGCTCATTTAAGTCGATGCGGTAACGGAGCATATCCCGGTGAGTGGGTCTGTTCCCCTGTTCGGCGGGCTTGCTGCGGGCAAAGTAATCGTGCCATACCCCCACAACTCGAAACCTCATGCGGATGAGCAGAGCATGGCGGCGGAAGTCGCCGTCTCCCACGCCGATTTCGATATAGCGGCCTCCCTGCACCCGCACATAGTCCATGACATACATCAATATCTGGTAGGTGACCTCCGATTCCTCCGGAATGGACGCCACCGCCAGATTGACAATTTCAAAGTAGTTTTTGCGCTTGGCCAGCAGGCAAACCGCCACCGTCTGCCCCCCCAGCACCCCCACAAAGGTGTCACACAGGTTGAGCTGCCGCATGGCTTCCGGCAAAGACGGCTGCTCCCGCAGCAGCAGGTCGATATCCGCCAGGTCCTTGTTGGCCACAATGGAAAAGTTGTCCATTTTCCGGTCTCCTTTCCCTCTCGCCCGTTCACCGGTTGATTAGAAGGATTTGTTTGCTATTTTCACTATACCATATCCCAGGTGGTCAAGCCAACAGCTTTTCCGCCTTTTTTCGGTCGATGGCTCGGCAGCGGTGGAGAATCCGCCCTTCGCCCCGGGTGCGAATCAAAACGTCGCAGGTGCCACCAAACCGCTGCAGGAACCCTTGCCGCAGCTCAATCTGCACCATTTTATCCCGCTGCACCACCACGGTGTGGAGGTAAAACCCTTTGGAATAGCGCAGGGTAAAGACGTCTCCCTGACGGGCAAGGCCGCCGGTGCGGTAGTCAAAAATGCGGGCCAGCAAAAACACCACGCAGGGCACCATGGCCATGCCCCCCACAAAAAGGGCAAAGGATGTCCACCCTTCCATCAGCCAGGTAACCACTCCCGTGGCGATGGGGACCCCAAGGCAAAGGCACAAAGGCTGGGCCAGAAACCGCAAAATCCCCCTCCTGCTGGCGGGCAAGGTGCGGGCGGCGGGTGACAAATTGGGGAACAGCAGCCCACGGTGTTTTTGAAATCGGAATTCCCCCTCGGTGGGGACCAGGCAGGTGATGTCCTCTTTTTGCTTGCCGTAGCCCACCGCCGAAATGTAGAGGGAATAAAGGCCCATCACCCTGGTGGTCAGGCTCTGGCGGATGTCGATAAAGTTGATTTCCCCATATTTCACCAGATATTCCCTGGTGGTGACTATGCCCCCCACAATGTGCAGGCTGTCCCCCTGCCGGGATACCTGCATGTTTTTGTATCGCAGAAAGGTGCGGATAAACCCCACCGCCCATCCGACCAGCAGAAGGTAGGCAAGGGCGGCGGCCGCGGGGGGAATGCCAAAGGCAAGGGAACGGGTGGTTTCCTCAAAGGTGTCGATAAGCAGGCGGGAAAACTCCGCCCCCAACAGCTCTCCGCTCTGGGAGATAAAGGTGGCGATAAAGACAATGCTCGCTAAAGAGTTGGAGTTGAGGATGCTCAGCGCCAGAATGGAGGAATTGCGAGGGGTGTAAATCCCCGTTCCTTTGGCAAGGGTGCCCTGCGCCTTTGGGCCTTTCCCCCACTGGAGCAGGGCGTCGGCGTTGCCGGGGGAAAGAAGAATGGTCAAATCGGCGTTGGAGCGGCTGCCTCCCATGGTGTCCACCCGCACCCGCGCCGCCCGAAAGGGCTTAAGGTAAAAGGGGTGCATGACGGATATGGTCACAATCTTCCGCCAGGGAATGAGGGTTTCCCGCTGGAACAGCACCCCAGAGGTGATGTAAAGGGTGTCCTCGTCCCAGCGGTAGGTCAGCCTCCACCAACGCAAAACGGCAATGGCCACCATCAGCAGCAAAATCAGCACGTCGGCCCAGGCGCCAGAAAGCCATCCGGTCAGGTTGTTTCCAAGGGCGGCAAAAAAGCCCCGCAGCAATGGAATGATAATCAGGTAGACCACTCGCCACAGGTTGCCCAGTATGGTAATGGGGTGAGCCCGGTATGGAGAGGACATAACACGACTTCCCTTGCTTGACAATTCTTTTCGGGGGTGCGGCTACCTCACCCGCGAGGAAAAAAGGATGATGGGAGCATCATCCTCTTTGCGCTATCAAGTATTACAGCAGCTTTGCCATCAGATGGCCGGTAATCAGCTTGGGATAGAAGTAGGTGGACTTCTGAGGCATCTTCTCCCCTGCGGCGGCGACGTCGGCAATCTCCTGCACCTTGGTGGCGTTGAGCAAAAAGGCGCAGTTTGCCTTGCATTGAGCGACGGTGGCAAAGGCTTCCGCCGCATCCCGGGTGTAGTACAGGTTCCGCTGATTGGCCATATTTTCTTTATCTATGCCCAAAAAGCGCTCCAAAATTAGCAGGTGCAGCACGTTGACATCCAAAAGCTGATAGGCTCTGCTGGCCTGGGGCAGCAGTTGTTTCATCACTTCTTCGCTGCGCAGCTTGAGCAGGTAGGCACCCTGGGGCAGGCAAAGGCCCAGCACCTTTTCTCCCGCCTTTTCGGCCTGTTTCATAACCCCTTCCAGTTCGCTGACCCCAACCGGCGTGACGGCAAAATGCTCGCCGCAATCTTTGAGCAGCTGCTGGGCATCAAACCCTTCCAGCCCATGGACCACCCGGTGGGTGGGGAACACCACAAGGCCCGGATGCTCCATATGTACCAGGGTCATCATCACATAATCCGCCTGACCGATATCCTTCCCCTGGGCCATCAGGCTGTTGCGGTAGTTGAGAGCGGTTTCGTAGCGGTGGTGGCCGTCGGCGATGTAGAGCTTCTTATCCGCAAAGAGGTTGCAGATGGTTTGAATTTCGGCGGGGTCCTCGATTTTCCACACCCGGTGGGTGATGCCGTCGGCGCTTTGGAACTCCTCCAACGGCTGCTGTCTGGTTGCGCCTTCCAGCCGGGGGAAGATTTGGTTTTCCTCGTCAAAGTACAGGCTGTACACCGAGCTGAAGTTGCAGCCGGTGGCGGTCATCAAATTGAACCGGTCGGTTTTGGCTTTGGAAAGGGTTTGCTCGTGGGGCAGCACCACGCCCTTTTCAAACTCCTCCAGTTTGACCATGCAGCAAAGGCCCAGCAGGCTCTTTTGCTCGCCCGCTACGGTAAACACTTCCTCGTAAAGGTAAAGGCCGGGAGTCTGGTCGGTGGCGAGGATGCCCTGGTCCATCCATTCCCGGAAGGTGGCTTGTGCTTGCTGATAAGGGTCCTGCCCTTCCCGGGGCAGCTCCAGCCGGATGATATTGTAAGGGTTGCGGGCAAGGTATTCTTCCCGCTCTTTCTCGCTGATGATGTCGTAAGGGGGGCAGGTCAGTTGGTCCAGAGGACCGGCCTTGGGGGTAAACCGCAAGGCTCCAAAGGCTTTGATGGTGGCCATTGTCATTCCTCCTCAGGTTGTGTGATCGATGGCATGGTCCGTTCTCCTATCACAGACAGATGTAAAACCGGTGCCGCGATACCGTGGGCATGGTAAAACAGACGCTTTTTCGGTTATTATATCTCATAAAACGTCCAGGGAAAAGCATTTTTTATTTTTACCGAATTTCTATTTTCGGCATGGCCCGCAGATTCACTTTGATTTAACAAATTTTTCGGAAGTTTTTGGTATGATATATTTCGTAATTGCTCTTTCAAAAACCGATCTTTATGGATTTCCAATTCTTATGGAAAGAGGAGAAGTATGATTGAAGTCAAGGAGCTCACCAAGCGTTACGGCGTCAAATACGCCGTGGAAAACGTGAGCTTTTCGGTGGGAGAAGGCGAGGTTCTGGGCCTTTTGGGGCCCAACGGAGCCGGCAAATCCACCATCATGAACATCATCACCGGGTATCTTTCCGCCACCGACGGCACCATCACCGTAGGCGGGTACGACATTCTGGAGCAGCCCGCAAAGGCCAAATCCCAAATCGGATACCTGCCGGAGCAGCCACCCCTCTACCTGGACATGACGGTGGAGGAGTATTTGCATTTTTGCTTCCGGCTCAAAAAACTGAAGGGAAATAAAAAGCAGCACATCGCCCAGGTGTGTGAAAGGGTTGGCATCGAGGATGTGTTTGGCCGCAAAATCGGCAACCTTTCCCGAGGATACCGGCAGCGGGTGGGTCTTGCCCAGGCGCTGTTGGGAAGCCCTCCCATCCTCATTCTGGACGAGCCCACGGTGGGGCTGGACCCTCGCCAAATCACCGATATCCGCAACCTCATCAAGGAGCTGGGCAAGGAGCACACGGTAATTTTATCCTCCCACATCCTTTCGGAGGTGCAGGCCATCTGTCCCCGGGTGGCGGTGATTCATCAGGGCCATATCATCGCCGACGGCTCCCCCCACACGCTGGCTCATTCCATGGCGGGAGGAAACCGCCTGTACGCCCGCATCGACGGACCCAAAGAGCCGGTTCGCCGGATGCTGGAGCAAATCGCCGGGGTGGAGAAGGTGGAGGAGCTGGGCCCCCGGGAAGGGGCCTTTGAGTGGGCCATCTACCCCAAGGAAGGGGTGGACGTCCGGCGGCCGCTTTTCTTTGCGCTTTCCCGCAACCGCTGGCCCCTTCTCTCGTTGCAGGACAACGAGATGTCGCTGGAGGAAATCTTTTTAGCCCTCACCGCCCAGGCGGAGGAGCAGGCCCGCCAACAGGCTTTGGAAGAGGAAACCTCGGAGGATGAAGACGGCGCTTCCGAGAAAGACGTGGAAGAAGAGGAGGAATTGCAATGAGAGCCGTTTTGCGCCGGGAGCTTTCCGCCTACTTCCACTCCCCCATCGGATATGTGTTTTTGGCGGTGTTTTATTTCTTTTCCGGATACTTTTTTACCCTCACCTGCCTGCGCAGCATGAACGCCAGCTTAAGCGGCGTCTTTGCCGGGCTGTTCAGCATCCTGCTGTTTTTGGTGCCCATCCTCACCATGCGGCTGATGAGCGAGGAGCTGAAGGCCAAGACCGACCAGCTTCTGCTCACCTCCCCCATTTCCCTCACCGGCATGGTGCTGGGCAAATATCTGGCCGCCCTGCTGGTGTACCTGCTGGGCATTTCCATCACCCTGGTGTACGCCCTGGTCATCTCCAGCCTCGCCTCCCCCCACTGGCCTATGGTGCTGGGCTCCTTTCTGGGCGCCCTGCTGCTGGGGATGGCCATCATCGCCATCGGGATGTTCATCTCCTCCCTCACCCAGAACCAGGTGATTGCGGCGGTGGGCGGGTTTGGCGTCGCCCTTTTCCTCATTCTGGTGGACGGCCTCGGCTCCTATCTTTCCAACGAAACGCTGGTCAATTTGGTGATGGCTCTTTCCTTTTACCAGCGGTTTGAAAGCTTTGCGCTGGGCATTCTGAGCCTTTCGGGGGTGGGGTTCTTTTTGGGCGTCACCGCCATCTTTATTTTCCTCACCATCCGTGTGTTTGAGAAAAGGCGGTGGAGCTGATGAAGTTAAATGCCAAAAAGCTGCGTCAGGGCGGCGTAGCCACCGCCATCACCGTTGTGGTGGTTGTGGTGCTGGTTTTGCTGATGATGCTGCTGGACGCTTTGGACAACACCTTCCAGCTGCGGGCCGACCTGACCGAAAACAAAGCCTTTGAGCTGAGCGACGCCACCAAAGAGTTTTTGGAGCAGCTGGACCAGGATGTTAACATGTACGTCTTAACCCCCGAGGCAAAGCTGACGGCCGGGGATATTTACTACATCCAGGCCAACGAGGTGCTGCACCGCTACGCCGCTTCTCCCCGCATTCACCTGGAATACGTGGATTTGGCCCGCAACCCCCAACTGCAGGCCAAGTACAGCCAGTACCAGCTCAACAGCCAGACCATCCTGCTGGAAAGCGAGGGGCGCACCACCACCATCAACATCAACGATTTGTTCAACATTGAAACCGAGTCCCTGTGGGGCGAGGAGTATATCGTCTCCTCCAAAGCGGAACAGGTGATGACCGGCGCCCTGATGGGGCTGACGGTGAAAAACCCGGTCACCGCCGTCATTGTGGAAGGGTTCGGCGAAACCGGCACCGAGGGGCTGGAAACTTTGCTGTCCGCCAACCACTATCAGGTCCTGCCGCAAAACCTTCTGCTGGAAGACATCGACCCTTCCGCCGATTTGGTGGTGATCAGCAGCCCCATGCGGGACTATTCGGAGGAAGCCCTCCGCAAGCTGGACGCCTTTTTGGACAACGGCGGGCAGCAGGGCAAAACCCTGCTGTACTTTGCCGACGTTCTGCAACCGGAAACGCCCCAGCTGGACGCCTTTCTGGCCGACTGGGGAGTGGAGGTAAGGCCCGGCGTTGTTTGGGAAACGGACACCGCCAAACTGGTGACCAACAGCAACTATTGGTCCATCGCCCAGTACACCGAAGCCCTGTATGCCGCCGACGCCCTGCGGAGCGGTCTGTTCACCTTAATGCCGGAAGCCCGGCCCATCCGTTTGCTGTGGGAGGAACAGGGCAACATCGAGGTGACCCAGCCGCTGATCTTCACCGAATCCGCCCGCATCCACCCCATTGAGGAGAGCGAGTCGAAAAACTGGTCGGCGGAAACGGCGGAAGCCGGCCCCTTTGCCGCCCTGACCGTCTCCACCCGCACCATTGGCGCCGACGACGAGGAGCGGTATTCCCATGTGGTGGTGGCCGCCACCAGCCTGATGATGGACACCAGCGTCCTGCAAAACCCCTATGTGGGCAACAGCGAATTTTTGCTGGGGCTTATCTCCCGTTTGACGGGGCAGGACTTGGGAATCAACCTGGCACCCAAAACCATCGGTCTGGAATACCTGCCGGTATCGGAATTACAGATGAGCCTGTGGGGCGCCATCTTCACCGTGCTCCTTCCCCTGTTTGTGATGGCGGCGGGAATCGGCATCTTCTTCCACCGCAGGCATTTGTAGCCGGTGCTCTTTCATGCTTCGACATAATGGGTTTAGCAACGTCGCGGTGCCCGCCGATGGAGCACCGCACGACAAAGGGAGAACCTGCTTTGCAACTGAAAAAAAGTCTCTGGATCTTGATTAGTTTGCTGGCGGTGGCCGCGGGGCTGATTGCCGCCCTGGTGGTGGTGCGTTCCCACAATGCTCCGCCTTCCCAGCAAGGCCCGGACCCCGGCCCCAGCGTTCTGGTGTACCAAACCCAAGGGGCGGTCACCGGCATCAAAATCACCCAGGAGCAGAAAACCTCCTACACCCTTTCCGCCCTTTCCTTTGACGAGGACTTGGTGGAGGGGGCATCCATGAATGATTACGACAGCCAGCTGGTCAATCAGAGCCGGGTGGCCGGCGTGCTCAACGCATCCCGCAATCTGTACGCTCTGGAACTTCTGGAGGAATCCCCCGGCGATTACCAGCCCTACGGCCTTGCGCAGCCGCGGGCGGTGGTGGAGGTCACCGACAAAACCAAAGCCACCTTCACCCTGCTGATTGGGGACAATGCTCCCGGCAACACGGGCATCTACCTGAAACGGCAGGACAGCCCCGCCGTTTATCTGGTCCCCGCCTACTCGCTGGAAAACTACCTCTTGCCCGAAACGGCCTACTTCAACCTCACCATCACCCCTGGCTCGGCTTCCGAGGGGTTCGACGCGGTGGTGCTGGGAGGCACCGTGCGGGAAGAACAAGGGCAGGTGGTCATCCGCAAGCAGGGGGAGGATTATCTGCTCACCGCCCCGGTGCGGCGCCCTTTGGACGAGAGCATGGGCCTTGCTTTGCTCAACACCCTTTTGGGCCTCAACGCCGACAGTGTGGCGGCCGTCAACCCCACCCGGCAGGAACTGGATGCTCTGGGGCTGAACAAACCCTATGCCACCGCCCAGGTTTCGGGCAGCTGGGGGGAATTTTTCCTCTCGGTCACCGCTCCCGACGCGGGGGGAATGGTCTTTCTCTATCGGGAAGGGGTGCCTCTGCTCTACACCGCCCGGGCAGACCTGCTGCCCTGGTTGGACCTGCAGTACATCCAGCTGATGGACCCCTTTGCCTACACCCCGGATATTGAGCAGCTTCGGGAGATAACGCTGGAGTTGGATTCGGGGGAAATCCACCGCTTCCAACTGACCCACAAGGAGTCTCAGAGCTCGGAGGGCAGCGAGTCCAAGGAACAATGGAAGGATATTTCCGTCACTCTTGACGGCGCACCCATAGACAGCGAAAACTTCCAGCGGTTTTACGTCACTCTAATTTCCGCCCGGCTGGCGGAGCACGCCCCTCAGCCTTCCTCCGTCGGCAGACCCGCCCTTGTCATCACCTATATCGACAGTTCCAATGTGAGACAATCGGTGGGGTTTTATCCCGGCCCTATCCGTCGGTATTACATCCGCTCCGGAGACGAGCCCTTCTTCCTCACCCCCTCCAGCTATGTGGACCGGGTGCTGAGTGATTTGGAAAAAGTTAAGGCCGGTGAGCGGGTGGAAAGCTTTGAGTGGTAATGTCTATCAAAGTGGACGGTCTTTCCTGGACGGACCGTCCATTTTGTAATATTTATAAATGATTTTACTGTATGTAAGCTTTATCGAAAGAAACGGAAGGGTAGCCTGGCCTGTTTCCGACGCCATAGGATGATTTGCAGCATCTTCTGAACAGATTCTGCTTTTCGTACCATGCTCACCATTAATTCTGCCGTTGCCTTTCGGAGCATTTCGCGGCTTGCTTCGGAAATACCCTTTCTCATTTCTTCCCTGTGTTGAGCAATGCAAATGGTCAGGTGTGTATCGCCTGTAAAAAAAGCGGCCCAGTTCCAACAAACCGTTCTTTTTGAAAAATACGACACATATATTTACTATTTGTAATATGTTGTCGAAAGAAAACTATGCTGTCAAGGAATCAACCTTTCCATTTCCGTCCATAGCTCAGGATCATTTAAAACCACAAAAACAGGACCGTCTGCCTTAAGCAAACGGTCCTGTGTGTACATTATGTAATCATTCTACGGTATGGAAAAGTCAGCGAGCGAGCAAGAACTTTATACCGATTCCGCCGGCCGCTCCATCCGCACCATGGTTCGGCCGCCGTCTTCCAATGTTTTGGTAACCGCAAATCCCAGGCGGCGGTAAAACGCCTGGTTTGCCTCGTTATCCGCCGGGGTCATCAAAGCCCAGCGCCGGGCTTTTGGGTGCAGCCTGGTTATGTAATCCATGGCCAAACGGCCCACCCCTTTGCCCTGATAGGAGGGAATGACGCAGAGGCTTTCCAGATAATAGTCCTCTTTTCCGACTTCCCGATAGAGCAGGCACCCCACCGCTTTTTCTCCGTCCAGAATCCGCAAGGCCTGACAGGTCAGCAGCAACCCGGCCATGGTTTCCGGCGTGTGTCCGTAGCCGGGGCAAAAGCCGTGCTCCTCCCAATCCCGGGCAAAGGCCTGATTGTGCAGGGCAATCATCTCCTCCACATCCCAGAGAGTGGCAGGTTCAAAACGTATCTTCATCATGGCTCCTTTGCTGCTTGTTTCCATGGGGTTCAAGCGACTTAATCCTGGTCCCAGTTGTGCCAGACTTCCTGAACGTCGTCATGCTCCTCCAACAAATCCAGGAGTTTTTCCATTTTCTCCGCGTTTTCCCCATCCAGCCGGACATAGGTGGAGGGGACATATTCCGCCTGGGCGGACAGGAATTGATAGCCCTTCTTCTCCAACGCCTCCCGGACGGCTCCCACTTCGTTCCACGCGGTGTAAATTTCCACCGCCTCGGCGCCGAAGTCAAAATCCTGTGCTCCCGCCTCGAGGCAATCCTCCATGACTTTGTCTTCGTCCAGGCCTTCGTTTTCCAGCACCAGAACGCCCTTGCGCTCAAACAGGAAGCCGACGCTGCCCGTCTGGCCCAGGTTGCCGCCGTATTTATCAAAATAATGCCGAAGGTCTCCGGCGGTGCGGTTGCGGTTGTCGGTCAGGCAATCCACCAACACTGCCACCCCTGCGGGGCCGTAACCCTCATACATAATCTGCTCGTAAGCGGTTTTGTCGGCGCCCGCCTTTTTGATGGCCCGTTCGATATTTTCATTGGGCACGTTGTTGTCCTTGGCCTTGGCAATCAAATCCCTCAGCTTGGAGTTGGAAGCGGGGTCAGGCCCTCCTTCCCGCACGGCAACCGCGATTTCGCGGCCGATTTTGGTAAAAATTTTTGCCTTTTGGGCGTCGGTTTTTTCTTTCTTGCGCTTGATATTGTTCCATTTGGAATGTCCTGACACAGCATTTCCTCCCGATTATTGGTATGTTCAGCGGTTCCTCCGCAGCCAAGGATTGAGTTCCTCGTCATCCCCCAGGGTAATATCGTCCTCCCCGCGGCGGCTGGTTCCCTCTTCCACACTCACGTCCGGCATGACAAAGAGGTAAACGGTCTGGCGCTTTGGGTCGAACTCCATCCCCGGCTCCGGGGTGGTGCTTACCACCTGCCCCGGCTTGGCGGAAGCATCATACCGCTGCATAATTTCGATATTGACTCCCTCCAGTTTGCCCAAAATCTCGGTGGCTTCCGTCATGGTGAAGCCGACGACATCGGGCATGATATGGCGAAGAGGGCCTTTGCTGACGGTAATTTCCACCGCGACGGTGCCGGTGGGGGAAATGGGCTCCCCTTCCACCGGCCTCTGGTCGATGATGGTGCCTTGGGGATAGTTGTTGTCGTATTCTTCCTTGACCTGGAATTTAAAGCGCTTGTATTGAGGATTGTTGCGCACATCGCTGTAAAGCTGGTTGAAGAAGTTGGGCATCCGGTCGTCCGCCGGCTGAGAAGAAGACTGGCTCACCGACTGGACGACGGAGCTTTCCGGCTCGACCGAAGCGGGACCCGCCGGCTCCGGATGGATGATGTCGGGGAGCATGGAGGCGACAAAAAACCAGATGGCGCCGCCCAGCAGCAACAGCATCACCAGCATCCCCATCACCACATATTTGGCGGTGGATTGGCTGGAACGCTGTTCTTCCATCGGTTCCTCCACAGGGGGGGCTTCCCGTTTCCGTGCTCCTGCATGAATCACCTTGCTGGTGTCGTAAACGGCGGTGCTCTCCGAACTGGATTCCACCAGGCGGGACACAAAGGTCTGCATGGTCTGAATCCGCTCCTGGGTATCCAGCTCCATGGCGGCAGACACCGCGTCGGATATGTTCTGAGGAAGATGGGGCAGTTGCTCCGACAAAGGCGCCAGGGAACGGTCCGCGTCAATGCGGGTGGACTTGGGCGGCACAATGCCGGTAAGGGTGCGGTAGAATAAGGCGCCTACGGCGTACACATCGGTCCAGCTTCCCTGCCAGCCGCTGGGTGAGTATTGCTCGGGGGCACTATACCCGGTAAACAGCTGTGCCTCCAGCTCGCTGCCGGCGGTGCGGGTGGCGGAAAGGGAAAACTCCCAAAGATAGAGCTTTTCTTCCCGGTCCACAAAGACGGTGTAGGGGGACACTCCTCGGTGAATATGGCCGTGAGAATGCAGGGTACCCAAAGCATTGCAGATGGGCAGCAGCATGGATAAAGCCTTCTTGGGAGAAAGCTTTCCCCCGTGCCGCTCCAGGTACTCCTCGAAGGTCATCAACTCCAAACCCTGAAAAACGGCATAGATGGTGTTGTATTCCGAAAAAACGGTTTCCAGGGGCACCACCGGCTCGGTGACTCCGAGGCGGCGAATTTCGTTGCAGATATCCACAAAATCCGAGGCAAGGGCTTTGTATTGGGCGCCACAGCCTGACAGCGGCAGGATTTTGCCCGTTTCCGCCGAGCGCTGGGCAATGGTATGGGGAAAGTACTCCCAAATCCAGACTTTTTTCTGGAGGGAGTTGTCGTAACCGGCGTAGAGAATTCCCCCGCCGTTTTTGCGCTGGGAAAGGCCCACCAGGTACCGTCCGTTCAGCACGGTACCGGGGCGAGCGCATTGCAAATCGTATTCCCCGCCATCCTGCCATCCGCATACGGGGCAAGCGCTGTGGCCTTCCATAGGGGCCATGCAGTTCAGACAGAGGAATTGTCCCAACTTGGACATGAACGCGTTCCTTCCTTTCAGAGAATTGTCGAAATAATTCCGTTCACACATCATCGGCCGGCAAACGTGCTGTCTGTTCAACGTCCTCTTTCTGCAGTCAACCTGCCGTCCTTACGTTTGTCGCCATTCCATCCCCGCCGCGAATCGCCGAAGACGAGGCAACTGATCGAACGGCCCAACAATTCCATCTTATAATAAACGGTTTCCCCTTAAGATGCAAGTTACAAAGGAAGGCAAAAGATTAAAACTTATGTATTTTGCCTAGTAATTAACAAAAAGCGCCAAACAATCCCAAATTTCCTGTTGATGAAGCAGGACCCGGAGTCAACTCCGGGTCCTTTCCAAAAGCCGATTTACGCCGCTAACTGCAGCGGGGTCGCCTGCCGGCGAACCACTCCGCCCGGAAATACGAGGTAATGTTTTCCGGTGGTGGAAACCACATACCAGCCTCCAATTTGGGTGTTCCATTGAGAGGTGGCAATTTCCTCATTGATTTCAGGGGAACTCATAATCCCCCGCAGCACGTAGCGGGGATAGGCGTAGCCCATATACTGCAGGTAGGCGCCGCTCAGCCGCTGATTTTGAAACTCCACGTAAATAGGGGTGGTGTAAACTTTTTGCAACTGGGCGGTCAACCCCTGGGTGTTGTTGAGGCACTGGGGCAGCAGGGAAATCAGATAGTCCACCTTTTTGCCCAGAGGGGTTTTGACGCCGTTCTGCACCAGCAGGTTGTAAAATCCCAAGCCCGCCTTATCCCGCACCACGGCGTGGGCAAAGGTCTCGGCAAAATCCTCCGAATAGCTGCTGGTGGCATAAAGGGAAACAAAGGTGGTGGTGTCGTAGCTGCCTTTTCCGTCAAAGGCGCTGTAAGAGGCTCCGCCGTTGAAGGCCTGCCACTCCGCCATCAACTTTTGCTGTCCATACCTGCTGCGAACCACCCACTCCAGCGCATGGCCAAACTCATGGGCAATGGCCAAGGGGTTGTCCCCCGAAGAATAGGTGCCGGCACTGGAGGAGGGCAGCAAAATTTCAATTAAACCCAGTTCCTCGTAAAAAACGCCGTGAGCCTCTACGCTGGAAGGCAGGCCAAAGTCATAATGATCCTTGTAGACAAAGGAATAGGTCAGGTTCCGCCCGGTTTTTTCTTTGACAAAAGCCGAAACCTGTCGGACAACGTCGGGGGTGATCTGTTCCAACACATGCTGCAGAATATGTAGGGTTCCGGTGCCAATGGAGGCGGAGCCGTCGGGGTCCTTTTCATATTGAACGGTTATGTTATATGTTTGCTCCAGCACTTGAATTTTTGCGTCCACCGCGGAATTGTCCGCCGCCAAAGCCGGCAGCGACATTCCCAGACACAAAATCAGTGCCAGCATTGCGCCAATGATTCGCTTCACAGGCAATCTCCTTTCATCAAGGGACAGAATCGATTCAGGTCGTACACTTACACCTGACAGTAGTAATTATAGCAAAAAATCCATTGGCTGTCGAAGGAAACCGAGCCCATTCGCAATCATTCTACAACCGAACGTGTATATTCTGCCATTTTTGAGCGGTTCCAGATATCATTTTATTAGCTTGTTATACAAAATATCATCAGATGGTTGCTTTTTCCTGCATCCAAAGCTATAATGTACCACAAACATCATATCGGAACAGCCATGACTTTTGGGAAGGAGGGGGAAGCAAAATGACAAGGACTCTGTTCGGGCACTGCCGTTTTGGCTTCCTCTTTAGATAGGCGATCCCGAAGACATGTGCCGTGGCAACCTCCCGTACGGGAGCCGGTGGTCCTTCGGGATCGCCGGAACAGTCGCACGCAAAATCCCTCTTTCAGGGGGTTTTGGGTGCTATTGTTGTTGTCATGGCTTTTTTGTTTTTCCAAAATTTTTGAACCAGGATTTGGAGGTAGATGGCAATGAGTCGTTATTTCTCCCCGGAAATTGAAACCGCCGACCGCGGGCGGATGCTGACGTTGCAGGGGCAAAGGCTGCGGGCAACGGTGCGCCACTGTTACGAAAACGTCCCCTTTTATCGGGAAAAGTTTCGCAAAATGGGGCTGGAGCCAGGCGACATCAGAACGGTAGACGATTTGGTAAAGCTGCCCTTTACTTATAAACAGGATTTGCGGGACCACTATCCTTACGGCCTCTTTGCGGTTCCCAAGAACAAGGTGGTGCGGATTCACGCCTCCAGCGGCACCACCGGCAAGATGACGGTGGTGGGGTACACCAAGCGGGACATCGAGGACTGGGCGGAGGATACCGCCCGAGCCATTGTGGCGGCGGGAGGCACCCAGGAGGATTACATTCACATCAGCTACGGCTACGGCCTGTTTACCGGCGGTCTGGGGATTCATTACGGCGCGGAAAAGCTGGGCGCCACCTCCATCCCCGTTTCCAGCGGCAACACCCGCCGCCAAATCGACGTGCTTCGGGATTTCGGCTCCAACATTCTCTGCTGCACTCCCTCCTACGCCATGCATATCGGCGAAACTATGATGGAAATGGGCGTCTCCCCCGATTCCCTCAACCTGCGGGCGGGCATCTTCGGCGCCGAGCCCTGGACCAACGAAATGCGGGCGAAAATCGAGGAGTTGCTGGGCATCAAGGCCTACGATATTTACGGCCTGTCCGAAGTGATGGGGCCGGGAGTGGCCTTTGAGTGCGAGGAGCAGTCGGGGATGCACATCAACGAGGACAAATATATCCCCGAAGTCATCGACCCCGACACCGGCGAGGTGCTTCCCGACGGATGCCAGGGAGAGCTGGTGTTCACCTGCATCACCAAGGAGGCGTTGCCCCTGCTGCGGTACCGCACCCGGGACATCGCCGTTTTGACTCGTAAGGAATGTTCCTGCGGGCGGACCCTTATCAAGATGAGCAAACCCATGGGTCGCACCGACGACATGCTGATTATCCGCGGCGTCAACGTATTCCCCTCTCAGGTGGAGTCGGTGCTGCTGGAGCTGGGCCTTTCCCCCAACTATCTGCTGGTGGTCAACCGGGAAGGATCTCTGGACACCCTGGAAGTGCGGGTGGAAATGACCCCCGAAATGTTCACCGACGCCGTCAAAGGATTGGAAGAAATCGAACGGCGGATTCGCTCGGCGCTGCTTTCCACCCTGGGGTTGGCGGCCACCGTCAAGCTGGTGGAGCCCAAGAGCATCCCCCGCAGCGAAGGCAAGGCAAAACGCATTCAGGACAACCGGAAACTGTAAGGGAGGGAATGACATGAAAATCAAGCAGCTATCCATCTTTATCGAAAACCGGACCGGTCGCCTTGCGGAAATCACCCAAATTCTCGCCTCCAGGCAGGTGGACATTCGCGCCCTTTCCCTGGCGGATACCAGCGATTTTGGCATCCTGCGGCTGATTGTCAACAACCCCAGCGTCGCGTACGCCGCCCTGTTGGAAGCCGGCGTCATGGTGCGGACCACTGACGTGCTGGCAGTCTCCATGGTGGATGAACCCGGCGGATTTTCCCGCACGGTGGGCATTCTCTCCCAGGCGGGGGTGGGCATCGAATACCTCTACGCCTTTGTCAGCCGAAAGGGCGGCGAAGCGGTGGTGATTCTCCGGCCCGACGACTCCGACAAAGCCGTCGAGGTGCTGAAGAACAACGGCATCCGCCTGCTGGAACCCGAAGAAGTCTACCATCTGTAAAGATTGCAGATAAAACAATACAGGCTCCCGATGGCTCGGGAGCCTGTTTCTTTTTGGAGATAAAAGGGCTGTTTATCGATAGGCATCCATTTGATTGATGGTGCTCTTTAAGAACACTTCCACCAAAGTGGGGTCAAATTGAATGCCGGCGTATCGTTCCAGTTCCATGCAGGCATATTCGTGGGTGTTGGCGGAGCGGTAGACGCGGTTGCTGGTCATGGCGTCGTACGCGTCGCAGATGGAGGTAATCCGCGCCACCAGCGGAATATCCTTTCCCTTTAAGCCATAAGGATACCCTTCCCCATTCCACCACTCGTGGTGGTATGCGGCGCAATCAATGGTCAGAGGAATCAGGTGCTCGGGAATTCCGACAATGTTGCCTTCCCTTGCTTCCGTCAGCAGCATCTGGGCAAAGACGGGGTGCTGCTGCACAATTTGTCTTTCTTCTTCCGTCAGTTTGCCGCTTTTCATCAAAATTTCGGATGGAATCCAGATTTTTCCAATATCGTGATACTGGGCCGCTTTTTCAAACAGCACAACGTGTTGCGGCAACAATTCGCTTTGGATCCCTAACAGCTCCTGTGTCAACAACCCGGCCAAAATCCCAACCCGGTGCATGTGCCGCAACTCATCCATGGGAAGGTCGTCCAGCAAGTGATAAACCGACTGATAGGAATTAAACTTCAGCTTCATTGGTTGAATGAACGGCTCATCGCCATACCGAAAACAGCCTGGCTGCAGCCATCTTCCTCCTGGTTTTCAATCATCTCGTTCTCTCCATCTCTGGATGATAGTTCCAAAGTCCAGCTCCCTAGCCGGAAATATCATACCAAAGCCTGCAGCTCTTGGCCGGAAGCAATTCCACGCCAAATGCGACCGCAAGCTTTTTCCCACGAAACAGCCTTGCCATAAAGTCTCTCCTCGTTATTTAATCAAAATGTCAAATCCCGGATGTCGTTTATCGAGGGAAAAGTTTATATGCCATTCGTGCAATACAAAAAGCCTCGGTGGTTACAATAGACAGAGAGGGAAATATCTTTCCCATGCAAGGGCGGGTACCACCCGCGGCAGTCTATCATTTTTAGGAGAATACAACGGTATCACAGAAACTCATTTGTGCAAAAGAAAGACGGTGTTTTTTCTCAAAATAATAAGCGAGCACACCACGCATTGGATGCACCCGGCCTTTTTAGGAAAGCCTATATTGTCGGTTTCGATGCGGTAACCGTGTCGTGTTTCCTAAACTTCCTTCATAGGCTTGGATAACCAAATGCATTTGTGCGCTCTGAAATTGTTTACGATTTATGTACCCCACGAAAAATAGTTAAAATTATTCGACTAAAATGCAAATTTTTTAGTCACTTAAGTAATTTATTTTTATTACTGTTATATTTTACGACAATAACAAAAAATAGTCAACAAAATTCGATATATATATAAAGAAATTATTTTTATTTATGGTAAATCATGCTTGATTACTATGAATTGTTTAAAAATATATTAATTCCGTGTACAATTATTTGATGAGTTTTGGCTTCTCCAAACAAATCTATTGTAAAGCGCTTACATTGGCGCTATAATAAGGATAAACCGGAATTTTGACAGGCACTTTAACGCAAGCATCAATTCAAAAAGGGTGGTAAACCAGATGAAGAGAAATTTTATGGACGCAGATTTTTTACTGACCAACGAAACGGCCAAGCGGCTTTTTCATAAATATGCGTCGAAAATGCCGATTATTGACTACCACTGCCACATCAATCCGGCGGAAATCGCCCAGGACCGGCGGTACGAGAACATCGCCCAGCCCTGGCTGCTGGGGGATCACTACAAGTGGCGCCAAATCCGCACCTCCGGTGCGCCGGAGCGAGAAATTACCGGAGACGCCGACGACCGCGTAAAGTTTCAGAACTTTGCCAAAATGCTGGACCAGGCCATCGGCAACCCCCTCTATCACTGGACTCATTTGGAGCTGCAGCGCTACTTTGACTACTACGGCGTCCTCAGCGAAAAAACGGCCCAGCAGGTGTGGGACCACTGCAATCAAAAGCTGGCCGACCCTTCCATGAGCGTGCGGGGCATCATTCGCAAATCCAACGTCAAGCTGATTTGCACCACCGACGACCCCGTTGACGACCTGCGCTACCACAAACAGCTGGCGGAAGACCCCACCTGGGAGGTCAAGGTTCTTCCCGCCTGGCGCCCCGACAAGGCCGTCAACATCGACCTGGCCACCTTTGTGCCCTACATCGCACAGCTTTCTAAGGTGTCCGGCGTCGCGATTTCCGACTATGCATCCCTCAAGCAGGCTTTGGAAAAGCGCCTCGACTTCTTCGGCGAAATGGGCTGCGTCGCCAGTGACCACGGTCTGGACAGCGCCTTTTACTGCCCCGCCTCGGAGGAGGAAGTGGACGCCATCCTGAAGGCTGCGCTGGCCGGAAAGGAAATCGCGCCTTGCGACGCGCTGAAATATAAAACGGAGATTTTGCTGTTCTTCGCCCGTCAATACGCCAAACGGGGCTGGGTCATGCAGCTGCACTACGGAGCGGTGCGGAACACCAACCGGCGGATGTTCGAAAAGCTGGGCCCCGACACCGGATTTGACTGCATGGGAAGCACTCTGGACGCCGTCGCCATCACCCGATTCCTCAACGCGCTGGAGCAAACCGGCGAGCTGCCCAAAACCATCCTTTACTCCCTCAATCCGGGAGACAACGAGATGTTGGGCACCGTGCTGGGCTGCTTCCAGGGGGAGGGCATCCGGAACAAAATCCAGCAGGGCTCCGCTTGGTGGTTTAACGACACCAAACAGGGCATGGAGCAACAGCTCACCAGCCTTGCCAACCTTTCCCTGCTGGGCGGCTTTGTGGGCATGCTGACCGACAGCCGCAGCTTCCTTTCCTACACCCGCCACGAGTATTTCCGCCGTATTCTGTGCAACCTCATCGGCACCTGGGTGGAAAACGGCGAATTCCCCGACGACGACGATTTGCTCCGTCCTCTGGTGGAAAATATCAGCTACTACAACACCAAAAACTATTTTGGATTCGATATCTAACCATACCAACCATCCCCGAACCTTCCGGTTCGGGGATGGTTTTTGAAAATAAGGAATCCGCATCGCCCCAAGGAAAACAAAACGAGGGTGGAAACCTACATTGGTTTTCACCCTCGCTAAACACAACTTAAATCTCCTATGGCGCGATACAGGAAAGGCGAAAGCAAAATGGGAATACTGCTATTTGTCGCCTGTGCTCCGAAAACGGCGCCATCGTTGGGGATAAAATTTTCCTGAAGAAAAAGCCGGCAGGAATTTCTGCCGGCTTTTAATCTGTGCTGTTCTTTGCCTACAGGCTTTGAGAGAATAGGCTCCAACCGGCTTAGTTGACCGAAGCGAAGTAGTCTCCGCCCTCGGTGGCGGTGAGCACCAGCTGGGCTCCCTCGACGTTGGCGTCGGAAAAATCAACGCCCATAAAGGTCAACTGATTGCCGCTGCCGTCTTCCACCAGAAGGTCCCAAAGCAGGGTGTCCTCGGTAAAGGGCATTTCCACCAGCAGCGTTTCGCCGTTTCCAATCACTTCGTCCAGGAGGTTTTCGCCCCAATCGTTGCTGTTGGAAGGGGATAGGGCCAGAGTGTGAATCTCCACGCCGGTCATATTGACAATCTCCACCGGAACCACAACGGGCTCCACAGCGGATTCGGCTTGCATTGCGGCCACTTCGTCCAAGTTGGCGTGGGCTTCGGCCAGAAGGGCGCGGGTTGCTTCCACGGTCACCTTTAGGGCGCCCATCGCCTCAGAGGTGAGGGATGCGGGGTCGGCGAACACCTCGCTGAGCTCCAAAATGTTGTTGCCCAGTTCATTCATGTTGTCCACCAGCTCTTGGCTCCGCAGCTCCTCAGGCAGAGCGTTGACCTTGTCGGCAAGGGCGTCAAAATCTTCAGCCATAGCAATATAATCATCGGCAAGGGCCTGTTGCTCGGGAGTAAACTTCGATGTGGCTTCCGGTGCAGAGGACGCAGCGGGAGCCCCGGCCTTTTCACCGCAAGCGGCAAGGCTCAGAATCAGTGCAAACGCTGTGAGCAGGGCTAAAACTTTTTTCATTTCATAACCTCCGTTGGGTAATCGCAATTCTGCTCGATTCAATTTATCAAAAAATTTAGAAATAAACTGTCTTTTGCACGAAACACGTTTTTTTCTGCACGAATCATATTTTCAGAGCTGGGCGGATGTGATAGAATGATTGTTGAATTGCGGGGAGCGGGGGCCGGCTATGATACAAATTGCGATTTGCGACGATAATATTGACGAGCTGTCAAACATGGCGCAGCTCATCAGCCAATACCAGGCAACCAGGCATCTGGACTGCCAATACGCCGTCTTTGCCAATGGATTTGATCTCATTTCCGCCATTGAAAAGGGAAAGCGGTTTGACATCTATTGCCTGGACATCATGATGCCGGGCTTTTCCGGCATAGAGGTGGCAAAGGAAATCCGCTCCCACGACAAAACCGCCCCCATTCTCTTCTTTACCTCCTCGCCGGAATTTGCGTTGGCAAGCTATTCGGTAAAGGCCATCAACTACGTGCTCAAACCCGTCTCCAAAGAGAAGCTGTTCATCACCCTGGACGAAGTATTGGAGCAGATTCGGGCGGAAAAAAAGCAGGATGTTCTGGTGGTAAAGAGCAGCGAAGGCCTTCAAAAAATTCTTCTCTCCAACCTGACGTTTGTGGAGGTCATCGGCCGAAATGTTCTGTATCATCTGCGCTCCGGCAAGGTGATCGAGTGCACCGAGTCCTTTTCCACCGTCTGCAACACCCTTCAACAATACAGCTACTTTATTAAACCTCATCGCTCTTACTTGGCCAACATGCAGTATGTGGACACCATCCAACCAAACAAAATCACCCTGCAGACCCTTGCCTCTATTCCCATTGCGCAGGGCAAGGCCCGCGAGGTAAAGCAACGGTACCTCGATTATCAAATGGAAGGGGAATAAATCATGTTCGGAACCATTGCCGCCTATCTGCGGTATTGGTTTGCCTTAGTCTTTGGAATGGCGGCCACCGTCACCTTTGCCGGAATGCCTTTCACCCGCAAAAACAGTCTGGTGGTCGGGTGTTATACCGCCGTTACCTTTGCGGTGCAGGTTCTCTTTTTACATACCTACGGCATGGACATGACCATGAAATTCTATCCCCTGCTGTGCCACCTTCCGATGGTATTATTGGTTGTTCTATACCTGAAGCGTTCGTGGCTGATTGCCTTTACCTGTATGTTTGTCTCCTTCCTGTGCTGTCAGCCCCTCCGCTGGGTCGGGACATTGACCGGGGTGATTTTTGACAGCGTCGCCATGAACCATATCGGTTATGTCCTGTCCAGCTTTTTCATGTACTACTGGCTGCGGAAATATGTGGTTCATTCGGTCCGGCCTTTGATGGAGCGCTCGGTAAAATCCTGCCTGCTGTTCTGCGCCATGCCAGCTTTTTACTATCTGTTCGACTTTATCACCACGGTTTACACCGACATTTTATACAGCGGCACGCGGATAGCGGTTCAGTTCATGCCCTTTGTGGCCGCCACCTTTTATTTGATCTTTATCCTTCTCTACTCCACCGAAACCCAAAAGCAGGAGGCCATCCGCCGGGAGCGGGATTTGCTGGACACCCAGTTCAGGCTGGCGCAGGCCGAATTTGCTTCTCTGCGGCAGATGCAGCAGAACGCCGCGTCCTACCGGCACGATATGCGCCACCATTTCGCCCTTTTGCAAAGTTTGGCATCCGATGGGCGCATCGAGGAGATGAAAGAGTACCTCAAAACCGCCGAGTCCGACATCGACGCCATCACTCCCCTCCACTACTGTGAAAACGAAACCGTCAACCTGATTTTGTCCTCCTACGCCAACAAGGCAAAGCAGGCGAGAATCGAATTGAACATCGACGCCAAACTGCCGGACTTTCTGCCCTTCAGCGACACCGGGCTATGCTCCCTTCTCTCCAACGCGTTGGAAAACGCCATCCAAGCCGCCAAGCAGATTCCCGACCCGGCCAATCGCTGGATTAAACTGCGGCTGTATTCCAAAAACCGCAAGCTCTGCATCGACATTCGCAACAGCTATCAGGTGGAGCCGGTTTTGAAGGAGGGGATGCCGGTATCGGCAGAGCAGGGGCACGGCTACGGCACCAAGAGCATGGTCCACATTGTGGAAAAGCACGGCGGGGTTTGCCAATTCTCCGTCAAGGACGGATGGTTTATCTTCCAAGCCTCCGCATAACGTTTGTTCGGACAAAAAAAGCCAGCCCTTTCCCAAGGCTGGCGAAAAACGCATAATAAGAGCCGCACTCTCAAGGAGAATGCGGCTTTTTCGGTTGACATTGACCCACGTCAACAGCCTTTGTATTTGGCAATCTGCCAGAGCTTTGCGTGGGAAGATTGCAGGAGATTCTTTCTTGGATTGCCTTTTACAGGTTTCGTCGGCAGAGGCGCGCCTTACTCAACTTGACACGTACTGCCCAAATCCCTTTGTATCAGTTCTCCTTTGTCCATGAAATGTTCATACGGTGAATACGGTTGAAATTGGTTGGCTTACAATTGTGGATATAAACTTGAACTGGTGTTTGTTTCTGCGCTTTCTGCTCCAAATTTATATTCTCGCCATTTGATCCAGCCTACACCCACCGGTTACGATGGCTGCCTCCGCCACAGAAGTTCGGTTGGATCCACTTTCAACACAATGGAAAATACCGCGCGTCACGGTAGGGCAGGGCGATCGGGGCTGGCGTGGGGCCCCAGGTACTTTGGGCTTTCGTCTTCCTTGTACATTGGAACCACCCCTTTTCCCTTGTTCCATAAAGTCCGGGAACAAGCTGAAATGTTACTTTCATCCTTCCCCGTTCTTCACCTTTAGTATACCCGGATCCATAGCCTTAGTCAATATAAATCCAAAATTTATCTGTAAAACTTTTGTGAATAATATATAACATTTCATAAAAGAACCGCCTTTCCGTTACGAAAGGCGGTTGCGGAAATCTTCGTATCCAAATTCCTTGACGATGGTGCAGTCCCCGTCTTTGCGGCGCAGGGCGATGGCGGGTAGCGGCATTCCGTTAAAGGTGTTGGTTTTGACCATGGAGTAGATGGCCATATCCCCGAACACCAGCCGGTCTCCCACCTGCAGGGGCTTGTCGAAACTGTAGTCGCCGATGATATCCCCCGCCAGGCAGGTGGGCCCTCCCAGACGGTAGGTGTAGGGCTTTTCTCCCGGCAGGCCGCTGTCCAGCAAAGGCGGGCGGTAGGGCATTTCCAGCACGTCCGGCATATGGCAGGTGGCGGAAGTGTCCAGAATGGCGTTGTGCACCTCTCCGTTTTGGGTGACGTCCAGCACCGAGGTCACCAAAAATCCGGCGTTGAGGGCAACGGCTTCTCCCGGCTCCAGGTAGATTTCCAGGTCATAAGTCTGCTGCAGATGGCGGATGACCTGCTCCAACAGGGGGATGTCGTAGCCCTTCCGGGTGATGTGGTGGCCTCCCCCCATGTTCAGCCACTTCATCCGGGCAAGGAAGGGGGCAAAGTTCCGCTCCAGCGCCTCCACCGTCTGGGCCAGAGGGGCGGCGTCCTGCTCGCAGAGGGTGTGGAAGTGAAGCCCCTCCACCCGGTAGCGCTCCATGAGGTCGGGGCGGAAATTTTCCAGCGTCACCCCGAGGCGGGAGCCGGGCGCACAGGGGTCGTAGATGGCGTGGCCTTCCTGGGTGGAGCACTGGGGGTTGACCCGGATGCCGATGCTGGCCCCCGCCGCCAATGCTCTGTCCCCAAACCGCTCCAGCTGCCCAAAGGAATTGAAGATGATGTGGCCGCAGATTTTGGCGATTTCGTCAAATTCGCTGTCCCGGTAAGCGGTGCAGAAGACGTGGTTTTCGCCCCCCATCTCCAACCCCAGCTTTGCCTCGTACAGGCCGCTGGCGGTGGTGCCGGTCAGGTACTTCCCAATGAAGGGGTACAGGCTGAACATGGAAAAGGCCTTTTGAGCCAGCAGGATTTTGCATCCAGTCCGGTCCATGACCCCCCGCAGGATTTTCAGGTTGTGTTCAATTAACGCCTCGTCCACCACAAAACAAGGGGTGGGAAGCTGATGAAATTCCATGGGTTTCCTCCTTGTGACGGCGCGGTTTCCCCAAGGGGGAGCCGCCAAAGGCTTTAAGCCTTTGGCGGGCAGTTGCGTTTTGCTGATTAGTCCACCAGCACGGGATTTTCGTCCACCACCCAGGGCAGGCCCCACTTGTTGAGGGCGTCCATAAAGGGATCGGGATCAAACTCCTCGATGTTGAAGACGCCGGGGCCCTTCCAGGTGCCGGTGAGGAGCATCATGGCGCCGATCATGGCGGGAACGCCGGTGGTGTAGGCGACGGCCTGGCTGCCTACCTCCCGGTAGCACTCCTGATGGTCGCAGACGTTGTAGATATACAGCTTGCGAGGCTTGCCGTCCTTGACGCCCTGGAAGATGCAGCCGATGTTGGTTTTGCCCACGGTGCGGGGTCCCAGGGTGGAGGGGTCGGGCAGCACGGCTTTGAGGAACTGCAGGGGGATAATCTTCTGGCCCTGGAAGTCGATGGGCTCGATGGAAGTCATCCCCACGTTTTCCAAACACTTCAGGTGGGTAAGATAGCTCTGTCCAAAGGTCATGAAGAAGCGAATCCGCTTGACGCCGGGCACGTTGAGGGCCAGGGATTCAATTTCCTCGTGGTGGATAAGGTACATGTCCTTTTTGCCCACCTGAGGGAAGTCGTATTCCCGCTTGATTTCCAGGGGCTTGGTGTGGACCCACTGGCCGTTTTCCCAGTAACTGCCGGGAGCGGATACTTCCCGGATGTTGATTTCGGGGTTGAAGTTGGTGGCGAAGGGATAACCGTGGTCTCCCCCGTTGCAGTCCAGAATGTCGATGTAGTGGATTTCATCAAAGTAATGTTTGAGGGCGTAAGCGGTAAAGACGCTGGTGACCCCTGGGTCGAAGCCGCTGCCCAACAGGGCGGTAATGCCGGCTTCCTTGTAGCGGTCCCGGTAGGCCCACTGCCATTTGTATTCAAACTTGGCGGTGTCCTCCGGCTCGTAGTTTGCGGTATCCACATAGTCCACCTTGGCGGCCAGGCAGGCTTCCATAATGGCCAGATCCTGGTAGGGCAAAGCCAGGTTCAGCACCAGGTCGGCGCCGTATTCCTGAATGAGTTTGGTGGTGGCCTCTACATCCATGGCATCCAACTGAGCCGTGGAAATTTTGGTGGAGCTGCCGGTGCGGGCAAGGGCTTCCTCACGCAGTTTATCGCACTTTTCCTTGGTGCGGCTGGCAATCATGATGTCGGGAAAAACTTCGCTGTTTTGGCAGCATTTGTGTACGGCTACGGCGGCTACGCCTCCGGCTCCGATAATCAGAGTCTTTTTGGCCATAGTGCGTTCTCCTTTGCTTGACAAAATCCTTTCGGTATGCCATTAGTATAGCACAAAAACTTGCCATTTTCCTTAGGATTTGCTAAATTATATTCGCCTATGACAAATTCGTTTTTCAATCGATTACCACGAGGCAATTCTGCCTCTTTTTTATAAAGGAGATGCCTGTTTGAAACTGGGAAACCTCATTTTGCCAAAAACCGCCGCTCTGGCCCCCATGGCTGGAGTGGCCGACCGCGCCTTTCGGGAAATCTGCATGGCCGAAGGGGCCTGTTACGCCGTCGGGGAGATGGCCAGCGCCAAGGGATTGGAGCACAACTCCCGCAAAACCGCCGAGCTTCTCAGCGTCAGCGACGCCGAGCGGCCCTGCGCCGTGCAACTCTTTGGAGATAACCCCGAATCCATGGCTCAAGCCGCCGTCATCGCCCAGCAGTACAACCCCGACGCTTTGGACATCAACATGGGCTGTCCCGCCCCCAAGGTGGCGGGAGCTGGCAGCGGCAGCGCCCTGATGAAAAATCCCGCCCTTGCCGCCGAAATCATCCGGGCGGTCCGGGCGGTGACCAAACTGCCCCTTACGGTGAAAATCCGCACCGGCTGGGACAGCGACCACATCAACGCCGTGGAGATGGCCCTGTTGGCACAGGAAAACGGCGCCGACGCCGTCACCGTCCACGGCAGAACCAGAATGCAGATGTACGCCCCGCCCGTGGACCTTGCCACCATCGCCCGGGTGAAGGAGGCTTTGGATATTCCCGTCATCGGCAACGGGGACGTCTTTGACATCGAAAGCGCCGAGCGGATGTACGAGGAAACCAAAGTGGATTTGGTGATGGTGGGCCGGGGCGCCCAGGGGGCGCCTTGGGTGTTTCGCATCCTCAAAGCCTGGTTTGAGCGGGGCGTTCGCCTGCCCGAGCCCTGCCCCGAGGAAAAGATGGACATTATGCTGCGGCACATCCGGCTGGCGGTAGAATACAAGGGAGAGTACGTCGCCATGCGGGAAGCCCGCAAGCATGTGGCGTGGTACTGCAAGGGCTGGAGGGGCGCCGCCTCCCTGCGCCGCAGGGCAGGAATGCTCACCCGCTACGAGGAGCTGGAAGAGCTGGTGCGGGACGCCCTCAAAGACCAGCGCCCCGAGGAGGAACCGTGAGTTTACCGCCTTTAACTCCCCTTCCTTGATTGACAAAAGTCGAGGAAATGCAGTAGAATAATAGAAGTATCAACACGCTGGAATTCCCTTTCCGAAATGCCTTAATTGGAGGATCGCCATGAGGCTGAAACGATGGATTGCCGCGGTGCTGGCCACACTGCTGATCTTTTCGCTGGCAGGCTGTGACCAGAAAGAAACCACCGCGCCATCCCAGGAATCTTCTGCTGCCGACCTTTCCCAACCGGAGCCGGATCCGGAGTATCCGCTGCAGGTTGGCTCCGTCACCATTAACGCCCGTCCGGGCAAGGTTGTGTCTTTGGCTCCCTCCATTACCGAAAAGATCTGCGATTTGGGGCTGGAACAACGTCTGGCGGGGCGCTCTTCGGAGTGCTCTTACCCCGAATCCATTCTCTCCCTGCCCCAGTACGGCACCTCCAAGTACCCCGACACCAAGGGGCTGCGGGAACTCAAGCCCCAACTGGTGCTCTCGGTGGAGGAACTGCCCACCGACGCCATGAAAACGCTGGAGGAAATCGGGGCGACGCTGGTGATTGTGCCCTCCTACTGCCGCAACATCGCCGAGTGGGAGGAAACTTACATCCAGCTTGCCACCATTTTGGAAGGGCGCACCACCGGGCGGGAAATCGGCGAGCGGTTTGTGCAGAATCTGGAAGAGCGGCTGGACAGCATCGCCGCCTCCTACCCCGAAGACCACCCGCTAAAGGCCCTTTACCTGCGGCTGATGCCCTTTACCGTCGCCACCGGAGACACGCTGGAAAGCGAGCTGATGGAACGGGTAGGCTTTGAAAACATCGCCGCCCAACAAACCAACTGGGTGTTCGACCCGGAGGACGCCACCAGCGAGGAGGGCCGCGCCCTCTTCAACTCCCTGGAAATTATCTTCCTTTACGAAGATTACGTCACCATCAAGCATCTGGAGCGCAGCGACCACTACAAGCGGCTGCAGGCCACCATCAAGGACTGGTACATATACGTGGACGGCATCGCCTTTGAGCGGCAAAGCCTTCGGCTGTTGGATGAGCTGGAAAAGATGGTGAGCTTGGAAACGGTGGGAAAACGTTGAGCTCTTTCCCGCCATGAATGGTTGGAAGGATCGGTAAGGTTTTATTAACTGCCCCTCTTTCCAGTATGGTATGTCATTCGCTATATCTTTGCAATCGGGGGCAAATTAAGACCCCCGATTCTTTCTGTTTTCGTTTGCTGCCCCTTTAGACCTGTGGTAGGCGAACGCCGCATGATGTCAACTGACAGGAGGAACCTCATGCTTCGCAAACTCTTTCAAAAGATTCCCCGCCGCAATTGGCTGATGCTCATTCCTTTGTGTATCGGCGGGTTGTACTTTTTGCTGTTGGAACTCATCGCCCCCGCCCCACGCTACATCCTACATACTCCCCTCGACGACCTGATACCTTTTACCGCCGCCTTTATCATTCCCTATGTGACGTGGTACTTTTATGTGGCAGGTACCGGCGTCCTGTTGTTCTTCAAAGATTCGGACGAGTTTGTCCGCTTTGCCGCCTTTTTGTCCAGCGGCATGATCATCGCCTGCCTCATTTACACCTTTTGGCCCAACGGCCAGACCATGCGCCCCGACCTTTCCTCTCCCCAAGGGCCTCTGGAAACCCTTGTGCATCTGCTCTACACCATCGATACTCCCACCAACTCCTGCCCCAGCATTCATGTGGTTTACTCCATCGGTTCCCATGCAGCGCTGGTTCGGCATAACCGAACTTATTGGCGCAACAAGGCTCTTCCCGTCGTCTCCTTAATTGCCGCCGTCTTCATTATCCTCTCCACCGTTTTTGTCAAGCAGCACTCGGTGATTTGCATCGTCGGCGGGCTGCTCATGGCTCTGATTCTCTACATCGCCATCTACGGCCGCTCCGCCGTCCGATATTACCGAGCTCAAAAAGCCGCCAAAGCGGCCTATTAATTTCAAGCAAACGCCGTCCGGGTTTTGGGGCGGCGTTTTTATTGGTTAAGATGACATCGCCAAAATTATCCATCCAATATTCGGGCTAATGTGAAAACTTCAGGGAAATAATAGGGGTGAAAATTCCATTTTAGGAGGTACCCCTATGAATCGCAGTAAGACTGCCGCTATCACCGCCGCCTGTGTGAGCATGGCTGTCGGAGCCGCCGCCTACATGATGGCAGGCAACAATACCAAAAACAAAGCCAAAAAGCTGCGCAAGGCCACCGGCCGGGCTTTGCGCCAGGTAGGGGAGTTTATCGACAACGTCAGTTACATGATGAAGTAGCAACTCCCCTGTCGGGCCTTGTACGGCCACCGACCCAATATGTGCACAAAAACGGCCGAAAGCCTGACAGCTGAAACCAATGGCCAGCGCTTTCATACGCTGGCCTCTTCTTTGTGTGCAACTTCGTTGCCGTTTCGATTATCTGCCAAACATAGGCAAGTTTTCTCCCCTATTTCAACATTATTGTATCATTTTTTGATTTTGCGAACTTTTTCATTGACAGAACAAAACAACTATTGTATAATGTTCATCGAGTCAAAACGAACCATTAGCTCAGCAGGCAGAGCACCTGACTTTTAATCAGGGTGTCCGGGGTTCGAATCCCCGATGGTTCACCAGTTTTCTTTATGTAATGCGAATTTGGGCAATCCAAATTCGCATTATTTTTTAGTATCTGTTTTCAGGAGCTGGAATGGATAAATAGAAACAGAATTTGAGCAATACAGAATCAAGGCATGCAAATCGTCACCCATCATTGCCGAAAATACGTAAAAAAGGATAGAAATAGCAAATTTCATTGCAAAAAAGAAACATTTGTAATACAATAATGATAGTTATTAAAATACTTTTTAAAAACGAGGCGTGTAAGGCATGTCGAATCAAAACACAAATCGCATGGAAATAAAAAAAGTCAACCGAAACCGCATTTACAAGCTCATCTACCAAAAGGGTGAGATGTCCAAACAAAGCATTGCCTATGCGCTCAACATCAGCTTGCCTACGGTCACACAAAACCTGCGCATCTTGTTGGAACAGGATTTAATATTGGAAAGCGGAATGTTCGAATCCACCGGAGGACGCAAAGCCAAAGCGGTGTCCTATAATCCCGGCGCGCGTTATTCGGTGGGGGTGGACATTACCAAAAATCATGTGGTTGTCGTGGTGGTGGACTTAGGCGCGCGGGTCATTCAAAAACTGCGGGTGCGATTGGTGTTTGAAAATAAACGGGAGTATTTTCAAAAAGTAGGTGCTCTGATCGAGCAAACCATTCGGGATTCTCAAGTAGATGAACGCAAAATTTTGGGTGTGGGAATCAGCATACCGGGCCTGCTTTCCCAGGACGCTCGAAAGGTGGTTTACGCCACCATTCTGGGTTTCACCGGCGGCCGCATCGAGAGTTTTGAAGAGTTTATTCCCTATCCGTGCATCTTCAGCAACGATGCCAGCGCGGCAGGATTTGCAGAGGTTTGGAATACCAATATGGCGGACAATATGGTGTATCTTTCCCTGAGCGACAGCGTGGGAGGAGCCATCTTTTTAAACCAGAATTTCTATCCCGGGGACAACCAGCGCAGCGCGGAATTCGGGCATATGACCATCGTACCCAACGGCCGCGAGTGCTATTGCGGCATGAAGGGCTGCGTGGACGCCTACTGCAATTCCCGCATTTTGTCCGAAAGCGCGCCCAATGGTTTGGACGGCTTCTTTGAACTGCTTCGTCAGGGAAGTCCCACCCATCAAAAAATTTGGGAGGAATACCTGGAATACCTGCTCATCACCATCAATAATCTGCGGATGTTGTTTGATTGCCGCGTGGTACTGGGCGGTTATGTGGGCAACTATATGGAGGAGCACATTCATACTCTGCGGGAAATGGCAAGCAAGCGCAACACCTTTGAACCCGACGGCACGTATTTGCAGGTTTGCCGGTACAAAACCGAAGCTTCGGCTGTTGGCGCCGCCCTCCAGCATGTTCAACCCTTTATCGACAGTATTTGACGCCTGCAATCAAAACTACGGTTAAACGCATAGTGTGCATATATCTTAAAGGCATAATACCCATCTTCTTAAGAGGCGCTACATAATCCCTGCGGGAAACGCTGTAACCGTCGTTCGCTTCCCAAAACACTGCCAGCGAGCTTGCGGTTGTGTTCCGCTAAAACTGCAATCCATAAACAAGCATCCGATGGCCAACGCCATCAGATGCTTGTTTTTCTATTGCTAACTGTTCAGTTTTGCCAGGTCCGTAAAGCGCTCGAGCAAACTCAAATAGAGCTCTTTATAAAGCTGATAATAGCCCTCATACTGTTTTGAGTTCTCCGGTATGGGCTGATTGCGAGGCTGACAGCGTATAAGCTGGTCACAGGCCTCCTCCACCGAGGGATAAACCCCAGCCCCCACGCCCGCCAGAATGGCTGCGCCCAGGGCAGGGCCTTCATCGGCGTGAACGGTGCTGATGGGGCACCCGTATAAATCCGCAAGCATCTGCCGCCAAAGGGGACTGCGCCCGCCGCCGCCACATGCCGTCATCTGATTGACCTGTACCCCCATTTCGCGGAACACATCCAGGCACTCCCGCTGGGAGTAAGCCACGCCCTCCATCACGGCGCGAATCAGATGCCCACGGCCGTGCATAGCCGAAAGCCCGAAGAAAACGCCGCGACAATCGGCATTGGGGTGGGGAGAGCGCTCTCCCATCAGGTAGGGCAGATACAGCAGTCCGCCGGCCCCCACCCCCACCTGTTCCGCCAAACGGTCCATGATTTGATAAGGATCCACACCTTGACAGGCCGCCTCCTCTACCTCGGGAGCGCAGCAGGTGTCCCGCAGCCATTTGAGGGATAAGCCCGCCGCTTGGGTACAGCTCATGACGGTCCACTTCCCGGGCACCGAAGCGCACAGCGTGTGAACCCGCCCAAGAGGGTCGATGCGGACCTCGTCGGTTACAGTATAGATGACGCCAGAGGAGCCAATGGTGTTAAAAGCCGTTCCCTGACGAACCACCCCGGTTCCCACAGCGGCGGCGGCGTTGTCCCCCGCTCCTCCCACCACCAGTGTGCCGGGGGAAAGTCCGGTTACCTGGGCAGCCTGATGGTGCACCGTTCCGGTAACTTCCGGGGATTCGTACAGTTTGGGGAGCAGAGCAGTATCTATGCCAAGTTTTTCACAAACTTCGGCCGACCAGCAGCGCTTGGGAATGTCCATCAGCTGCATGCCGCAGGCGTCGGATACTTCGGTGGCAAACTCTCCCGTCAACTGGTAGCGTATGTAGTCCTTCGGCAACAGGATATGGGCACATCGCGCATACAGCTCAGGTTCGTTGTTCTGCACCCACAGTATTTTTGAGGCGGTAAAGCCGGTCAGAGCGGGATTAGCCGTCACCTCAATGAGTCGTTTTTCGCCAATCAGCCGATTCATTTGGGCGCACTCTGCCGCGGTGCGCTGGTCGCACCATATGATGGACCGCCGCAACACTTCCCCGTTTTTGTCCAGCATCACAAGGCCGTGCATCTGACCCGAAAGGCCGATTCCCCGTATCCTTTGGGCCGGGATGCCGCTGTGGGCCAGCACGGCGCCAATGCCCTCTTTTACCGCGTTCCACCAATCGGCCGGATCCTGCTCCGCCCAACCGTTCTGGGGCTGATACAGCGGATATTCCACCGTTTTGGTGGATATGACGTTGCCATCCAGGTCAAACAGCACCGTTTTGGTGCCGGTGGTTCCAATGTCAATACCAAGCAAGTATTCCATGACGCACATCCTTTACCCATACTTGCCAAAGAGGTCAGCCAATCTTAATAACCGCCTTGATCACATCATCTTTGTTGTGGATGACATAATCAAACGCCTTTGGAGTGTCGGTAAAATCAAACTCATGGGTTACAATGCCGGAAACATCGATGAGTCCCTGGGCGATAGCCTTGATGGCCTGAGGATAGATATTGCGGTAGCGGAACACCGTTTGAATGCTTGCTTCTTTGGCCATCAACCGCGCAAAATTGTAGGGGATAATATCTTCCGGCGCCATCCCCACCAGAACCACCCGGCCCCCGGTGGAGACAATCTCCGCCGTCTGGGCAACGGTGGTGGAAGAGCCGGCGGTTTCAATCACCACATCGGCGCCCTCGCCTTCGGTGATTTGTTTGACGGCGGCAAGCACATCCTCTTCTTTTCCATTGATCACATGGCTGGCGCCAAGCTTTTTGGCACATTCCAGACGTTTGGGAATCAAATCCACCACAGTGACCTGGGAAGCTCCAAACGCTTTGCAGGCAAGCAGGGTGACTAGGCCGATACAGCCTGCTCCCAGAATCACCACACGGTCTCCCAAGGTAACCTTGCCCTGTTTGGCGGCATGGATGCCCACCGACAGCGGCTCCACCAGCGCGCCTTCCCGGGTGGAAATATTGTCCGGCAGCTTAAAGCACATATTTTCGGGGAATGCGATGTACTGTTCCAGGCAGCCGTGATAAGGGGGAGTTGCCAAAAACTCCACATTGGGGCAGAGATTGTAGCGGCCGGTTTTGCAGAACTTACACTGTCCGCAGGTGATTCCCGGCTCCAGGGCAACGCGGTCGCCCACCTTGAGGTTCTTTACCCCGGGGCCCACCTCGGCAACGGTGCCGGCGCACTCATGGCCCAAAATGAAGTCGCCGTTTACCACAAAGTCCCCGATTTTGCCGTGTTCGAGGTAATGCACGTCCGACCCGCATATGCCCACATATTCCAATTTCACCAATACCTGGCCTGTCTGCGGAGTCGGAACCGGGATGTCTCGAATTTCCATTTGATTCAGGCCGGTCATATACACTGCTTTTTGCATAGGGTTCCCTCCATCCATTCTTTCCGACAGGTGAATATAATTCGGGCGGGAAAAGCCCGCCCGATCGATCAAACATCACTGCTCCGTCTTATTAATTACAGCGCTCCCGCTTTTTTGAGAATCTCGATATACTGATCGACATTATCTTTGGTAATCAGGGGGTTATCAATGTCCACATTGATTTCTTTTTCCTGTCCGGTGAGCAGTTTGTTGGCGGTATCCAGCAAAAGGGTGGCCAGATCATACGCCGACTGCATGCAGGTGGCGGTCATTCTGCCCTCTTTGATCAGCAGCAGGGCCTCGGCCGTTCCGTCGACGCCGTATACCAGCAAGTTGTCAAACTTGGGATTGTCTTTCACAACTTCCAAAGCACCGGCGGCCATGTTGTCGTTCATGGAAATGACGGCGTCAATCTGGTCATTGGACTGTACCCAGTCCTCCATATACTTCATTGCCTCGTCCTTGTTCCAGTTGGCAATCTGCTCGCCGACGATGGTCACATCGGGACGCTTGTCAAAGAACTCTTTCTGCCAGCTTTCCCGCCGCGCGTCGGCATGGAAGTTGCCGGAAGGGCCGTTGAGCACCACTACCTTGGCGTTTTGAGGAATCTGCTCCAACGCAAGGCGCGCGTTGACGGCAGCCTGCTCGTAGGGGTTGGCGTCGACCGAAGAAGAACCCGGAATATTATCAATTCTTGCGTTGGTGGTAATAGCAAAGATGCCCGCCTGAAGGATCTTTTCCACATAGGGGCGCTGGGCCTCTCCGTTATTGGGCTGCACAATGATCAGGTCGTATTTGTTGGTGATGGCATTTTCGATGAGGGAGTTTTCCTTTTCGTCATTGGCCTCGCCGTCAAACACGTCCAACTTGATGTTGTCGTATTTTGCGGCTTCATCCCGGATGGCGTTTGCCAGCCAAGCGGCAAAGGAGTCCGCCTGCGCCCGTGCAATGTAAGCCACGCGATAGGTATCTTTGGTTTGAGCGGCGGGAGCCTGGCTTGCAGGGGCCTGAGAGGCTTGGGAAGCCTGAGATTCCTTTGCAGGCTCTTTGGAAGACGACTGGGGCGTGCTGGAACAGCCTGCCACAAGCGCCAGCACTAGTATCCCGGCAAGGATGGTTGCAAGACACTTTTTCATTTCTGATACCACCTTTTCCATTTTTTATTATTTTTAAGATCAGCTAGCTGCTTTGCTGACCTTGCTGAGCGGTTTCCAGTGATTTTTAATGCCGATGTCGTAAATCACAGCCAGCGCGATAATGGCTCCTCGGACAATCTGCTGCACATAGGAATCCACGCCGGCCAGGTTCATGATATTGTCAAGAAAGCCGACGATAAAAGCACCCGCCAGCGTTCCCGAAGCGGTGCCAATACCGCCGGAAAAGCTGGTTCCGCCAATGATAGCGGCGGTCAACGCCTGGAATTCATAGTTCACCGCGCCATTGGGCAGCCCGGCGTTGACGCGGGACATGAACAGAACGCCCGAAAGACCGACAAACGCGCCGTTAATGGCATAGGCTATGTATTTCATCTTTTTCACCGAAATACCGGAGGCGATGGCCGTTTCCTCGTTTCCTCCAATGGCGTACATGGAACGGCCAAAGCGGGTATGGCGCAGGGTATACCAAGTGATAATCAGAATGAGCACCAAAAAGATGATGGGAGTTGGAATTCCAAAAATGGAGCCCTGTCCAAATACCACATAATTTCCCAACTGCAGGATGTTCTGTCCCTTGGTGTAAAGCAACGCCGCGCCACGGGCCATGGTGAGCATGGCAAGAGTCGCAATAAAGGGAGGGGTATGAAAACTGGCGACCATGACTGCGTTGATGAGATTACAGAAGATACCCACCGCCACTCCTACCAGAAAAGACAGCAGCAGCGATTCGGTGGACTTGTAGCAGGAAACCGACAATACCCCCGACAACGCCAGAACCGACCCTGCGGAAAGGTCCAACATGCCGCCGATAATTAAGATGGTGGCGCCAAAGGCCAAAATGGTGGTAACCGCCAACTGCCGGGAAATGTTGGACAGGTTGGTAATCGAGAGGAAGTTGGGGTTAATGACCGAGCAAATGAGGAACAAAACAATGAGCACCAGATAAATATTGTACTTTTTTCGGAATTGTTGCCACTTAAGCCCTAGCTGCTTCATACTTTTTCTCCTCCATGGCTCCAACAGCAAAGCGCATTATTGCTTCCTGCGAAAAGTCTTTTCGTTCCAGCTCGCCGGTGATGGTACCCTGGCACATGACGTAAATGCGATCACACATGCCGATCAGTTCCGGCAGTTCGGACGAAACCATAATGATTGCTTTTCCCTGGGTGGCAAATTGAGTCATCAGCTTGTATATTTCATATTTGGCACCCACGTCGATCCCCCGGGTAGGTTCATCTAGAATGAGGATATCCGGGTTGAGCATCATCCACCTTGCCAACAAAACCTTTTGCTGATTTCCGCCGCTGAGGGATTGAATGGGGGTTTCCAGCGAGGGGGTTTTTACCTGCATTTTGGAAAACAAATCTTCCACAATGTTCTTTTCTACCTTTGCGTGTAATCTCCCCCTGTAAAAAATCTTCTTTAAGCTGGCAAGGGTTGCGTTTTCCTTGACACTGCGCATGGGGACGATTCCGTACCGCCTGCGGTCTTCCGACAGCATGATCATTCCGTTTTGAATGCTGTCCTTTACCGATTTAATGGAGACTTTTTTGTCTTTGATATATACTTCTCCGCCGCTGACGGGGTCCAGCCCGTACAGCCCGCGCATGACCTCGGTGCGCCCGGCTCCCATCAGCCCTGCAAACCCAACTATCTCCCCCTGGCGAACCCGAAAACTGATATTGTGAAATACGCCGGGGCTCTGCAGGTTCTTAACCTCCAGGATGGTTTGCCCGATGGGCAGCGTCTCCTTGGGATAGGTGTTGGTGAGTTTCCGTCCCACCATCATGGAAATGACCTTTTCGATATCCAGCTCCTCTTTGGGATGTGAAGCCACAACGGTGCCGTCACGTAACACGGTGATTTCGTCCGCAATCCGAAACACTTCATCCAGCTTGTGGGATATGTAAATGATGCTGACGCCTCTCGATTTGAGAACCTGGATTTTTTCAAACAGTTTATCCACTTCTTTTTGGGTGATGGCGGAGGTGGGCTCATCCATAATGATAATGTCCGATTTGTACGAGATGGCTTTGATGATTTCCAGCATCTGAATATCGGAAATGGTAAGCTCCTTGAGTTTCTGCTCCGGGGAATAGGGTAAGCCCTCTTCCTTCAGCAGGGCGAGGGTTTGGGCGCGCACGGTTTTCCAATCCACTTTGCCAAAGCGATTGACCGGCAGCTTGCCCAGAAAGAGATTTTCCTCCACGCTCATTTCGGGAACGTAATTCATCTCCTGAAAGATCATGGAAATCCCCAGTTGTTTTGCCTGAATAGGGTTTTGAATCTGCACCGGCTTTTCGTCAATATAAATCTGTCCGGCGTCGGGCTGGTAGATGCCGTTGATAATCTTCATCAACGTTGACTTTCCGGCGCCGTTTTCGCCACAAAGCGCATGGACCGTGCCCTTTTTGACCGAAAAGTCAATCTTATCCAGCGCTTTTACGCCCGGGAATGATTTTTCTATCTGAGACACCCTTAGTTTTATTGGCTGTTCCATGGCTTCCCTCCTACCAATGGTCAACACTATCTTATAATTTAAATTTTATGAAAACTTTTGTAAAAAGAATTTTAAAACCTTTAGTATTATATTAGCTCCAATTTCTGTCAATATATTGATAGAATTTCGGGAGTTTTTAAATCAATTTTGTGATATTTAAATAATTAAAAATTTAGGATATGTGTTTTGAATAGACTTCCAAATCGATGAGCCGTGCCCTAAACATATCGAAATATTGTCCGATATAATACTAACTGATATTTTATTTACATTCATTCGGCTTCCGTTGTATGCGTTGTATGATAGGACATGTTTATCCTTCATCCTGAGTCAAAACGGTTAAGTCAAACTAAGAGGAGTGTGTTAAATCATCCGAGCATTGGCACTGAATCATTTCGACATTATGACTTAGACATACTCAATGAACGGCAATACAAGTTAGGGGTTGTTTTATGCGTTGGTATAAAAATTTGAGAATTCCGTACAAGTTAATTGTCAGCTTTCTTTTGATGGCAGTTTTGGCCATCATCATTGGCTTTACCGGCGTTGTCAGTTTAGTCAGCGTGCGGGAAGACGCCCAGATTCTATATGAAAAGGCGGCAAAACCAACTTCCGACCTTGCCCAGGTGCTGGAATTATACCAGGAATACCGGGTGGAACTGCGCAACATTATCCTGATGGAGACCAGCCAGATGCAGGCGTCCATCGACGCGCTGAATGCGAAAAACGAGCGAATCCTCAACATTATGAAGAATTTCGAGAGCACCATCGTGGCGGAGGCTACCAGGGAACAGTATAACCGGTTCCTTACCTCCTACGATAAATACCTGGTGCTGGCGGAAGAAATCATTCAATCTGCCCGCATCGGCAACAAAACAAATGCCACCGCGGCGCTGTTTTCCAAAGAAATGGCTCAAACGGTAGCGAATGTGGACGACGCCATGACCCAACTGTTTAATCAAAAGGTCAACGGCGCCGCCTCCCAGTATGATTTGATTGTCGCTGCAGCCAGAAGAGGCAACATCATCATGCAGGTCCTGGTGCTTGTAGGCGCGCTGCTGGCCATCACATTGGGGCTGGTGGTAGCCCGCATCATCAGCAAACCCATTGCGCAACTGGTCAACGCGGCGGACCAAATTGCTTTGGGCGACGTCAACATCGACATTACCGTCGACACCAAAGACGAGGTTGGAAGCCTTGCCGCCTCTTTTGCCAAAATGGTGGAAAATATCCGCCATCAGGCCCTGGCCGCCCAACAGGTGGCAACGGGGGACCTGACCACGGAAGTTCCCATTCGCTCCGCCAACGACTTGTTGGGCAACAATCTGGCCGATATGGTGAAGAAGAATCACGAGGCCATCTCCAAAGTCCATCTGGCGGCCGAACAGGTAGCCATCGGCTCCAAGCAGGTGTCCGACTCCAGCGGCCTGCTCTCCCAGGGCGCCGCCGAACAGTCCAGCACCATCGAAGAACTGGCAGCCGCCATTGAGGAGCTGTCCTCTCAAACCGAGCAGAACGCGCAAAATGCCGACACCGTCAACAAACTGACGGAAGACGCCAAAACAAGCGCCGAGCAAAGCTACGCGCTGATGCACGAGATGCTAAGGGCCATGGACGAAATCAGCGAATCCTCCGGCAAGATATCCAAAGTCATTCAAGTCATCGAGGACATTGCCTTCCAGACCAACATTCTGGCCTTGAACGCCGCGGTGGAAGCCGCCAGAGCCGGCCAGCACGGAAAAGGCTTTGCCGTCGTCGCCGAAGAAGTGAGGAACCTGGCCGCCCGTTCGGCGGCCGCCGCCAAAGACACCACCGCCATGATCGAAAACTCCGTCAAAAAGTCGGCGGACGGCTCCAAAATCGCCAACGACACGGCGCAAGCCCTGGATAAAATCGTGGGCGAAATCGAGCAAATCGCCACTTTGGTCAGCGGCATCGCCAGCGCGTCCAACCAGCAGGCTTTGGGCATCCGGCAGATTAACGAGGGCGTCACCCAGGTGTCCCATGTGGTGCAGTCCAACTCCGCCACCGCCGAAGAAATCGCCGCGGCCAGCCAGGAGCTTTACAGTCAGGCTGCCCTGTTGAAGGAAACGGTCAACCAGTACAAGCTGCAGAAAGCCGCCGCTATCCTGGATACATACGAGGAAAAGGCCGCTCCCCCGGCCCTAAAAAAAGCTATCCCCTCCCCCGCCCTGGCAACCGGCATGGCGTTTGAAAAGTATTAATAAATGAAAAAAGAGAAGGCGTATCTTAAAGATTACGCCTTCTCTTTTTTGCGGTTTGCCCGCTATGTAACGTTCGTTAATCCATATACAGTGGCCTGAGGTAACGCTTCTCCACCCCCACCAGGTCGGAGAAATAAACGAAATTGGCGGGGCTGTTTTGCGCCAGCATCATGGTGTGGGGTTCCACTACAATGAGGCAATGGGTGAAGTCGTTGGGGTCGTCGTCCTTCCCCAGGTAGCTGCTGCGAATTTGAATGACATCTCCTGCCCGCAGGCCCTTGGCTCCCCGGAGCACCTGACAGCGCAAAGGGCCGCCTCTGGTGGCATATTCCCAGAAATAGTCCACGTTTTCCCACGCAGGGGTTCCCCCTCCGTCGCCGGAAAACCACTCCTTCGTCATAAATCGGCTCAGGGAAGGGTCGGGAACCCTGCCGTCCCCAAAGCCGTGGAGCACGCACTGGGAAACAAAGTTCATGCAGTTTCCGTTCCAATCCCCCACATGGTAGAAATCCGGGTTGGGCGTTTCGGCAAACCGCAGGGCGTAGCGGGCGGCAAAGATACCGCGGTAAGGGGTGGAGGTTTCTTTGGGGCCCTGGTCGGTGTAGCGGTCACCCCGGGTCAGCTCTTGCAAGAGCTCCTCCATCACCTCGTCGTCCTCCCGCTCCGCAAGGTAATAGGTGTAGAACTTGCGGCCCGCCCCCGGAAAATAGTGAAAGGTAATCTTCCAGCCCTCGTCGGTGGGAAGTAAGCGCACCGTGTGCTGCGCGTTGACGGCCAGCAAGGGGGGATAGGCTCTGCCCGGCTGACCGGTCACCACAAAGTGGTATTCCACCCCTTGCCCCTCGTCCCCGAAATCGTAGCCCTCCCACTGCTCCAGCCGCCCGTCGGTCAATTCTTCCGGCTCGATGAAAGTCAGGTCAAAATCAAATATCTCCCGCTCCACGTAGCAAAGGTCGGATTCGTACAAAAGGCGCCTGCGCTGAATTAAAAGGTTTTGCCAGGTTTGCAGGTTCTGCATCAGCGGCTGTTCCAAATCCAGCACCGGCCCCAAATCCACCGGCTCCAGGTAAGCGTAACCCAAATACTGAAGGTCCAGATACGCGCGAATAATCTCCTCCGGCTCCTCGGCGTCCTCCACTCGAATAAACAGCTCCTCCAGCGCCTGCCCAAAGGCGTCAGGCTCTTCTTCCTCCTCCGGTACGGGCTCCTCCGAATTCTCCTCCTCATAGGAAGGGGATATGGCATCCCCCTGGCTTTGGGGCGGTGGATTCGGCGTTTCGTGAGGCGCAGGGGGCCCCTCCAGAGGCAGAGCGGGACCTGCCGGCTGTGCCTGGACTCCGCAGCAGGCCAGCAACAGGCAAAGCAGCAACGCAAATAAACAGCGAGGAGTTTTCAACGGGTAAGCTCCTTTTGGTTGGAATTTACATTTATTATATCGTAAGCGTTGCCGTTGTCACAAGGGAAAAAGGAAGTTTTTTCTTGACTGCCGCTGGCTGGAACAGTTGACAATCGGATGTATTTCGGGTAAACTCTAGGTGAAAAAGTGGACCATGCCACGTTAATGGAGGTAGCAATGCGCATTGCCTGATTCAACCGCGAAGATTGGATATTATCCCGGCCCTGACAGAGGGTCTGTTTCGTGTTGGAATCAGTGCAGAGCAGAGCATCCTCCTTTTTTGCGCTCAAATTTGGGGGCATAGAATATTTTCAACAGGTAACGCGGCCATGTTGAATCGCCGCTTTGCGATGCAATGACTTCCACCGAAACAGTTTGTTTCGACTGGAGGTTTTTTTATGCTGTTAATTCAGGCGTCCCGTATCAAAAAGAGCTACGGGGACCGCACCATTTTGGAGTTTGACTCCTTTGACGTCTACCAGGGGGATAAAATCGGCGTGGTGGGGGCCAACGGTGCCGGCAAGTCCACCCTGCTGGGCCTTCTTTCGGGGGAAATCGCTCCCGACGAAGGCACCATTACCCGCCGCTGCCCCTGCGCCTACATCCGCCAGTTCGGGGAAAACACTTCCACCCGCAGCGGCGGAGAACAGGCGAAAGAAACGATTGCAAAAGAAACCGCCGGCATCCACGGGGTGCTGTTTGCCGACGAACCCACCGCTAATTTGGACTTTGAGGGGCAGAAGTGGGTTCTGCAAAAGTTGCAGCAGGCCGAGACCCTGCTGCTGGTCAGCCACGACAAGGCTTTGCTGGACGCCGTCTGCACCCGCATAGTGGAGGTCAAGAACGGAACCCTGACCCAATATGCCGGCAACTGCTCCGAATATCTGGCGGCGCTGGAAGCCAAGCGGCAGCGGCAACTGCTGGCGGCGCAGGAATACCACAAGGAAAAGGCGCAGCTGGAACGGGCGTATCAAGTCAAGAAGCAGAAGGCAGCCAAAGCGGACCGCCCCCCTTCCCGAATTGGCAACTCCGAAGCCCGCTTGGGGAAAGACAAATGGGCGTCCAAGAAAAAGAAAATAGAGCGGGAGGCCAAAGTGATTCAGCGCCGCCTGGAGCGGCTCCAACCGGTGGAAGTGGAAAAAGAGCCTCCTTCCCTGCGCATCGATTTTTCCCTCACCGACCCGCCGGGCAACCGCCATGTCATCACCGCCCGCGACGTCAGCTTTTCCTATGGGGACAAGGGGGTGCTGGACCATGTTTCCTTCACCGTCCAGCGGGGGGCGCGGGTGGCCCTTATGGGCAAAAACGGGGCGGGAAAAACCACCCTGCTGCGGTTAATCTACGAAGGATACCCTGGCATCTCCCGCGTTCCCAAATTGAAGCTGGGCTGGCTGCGGCAGGACTTTTCCCACATCGACCCGGAACAAACGGTGCTGGAAAACGCCAGACGGGAAAGTATTCAGAGCCTTTCCAACCTGCGCTCCACCCTGGCGGGGTTGCTCTTTTGGGGAGATGACGTCCACAAAAAGGCGGGGGTGCTTTCCGGCGGGGAGAAGATGCGCCTTTCCCTTGCCATGCTGCTCACCTCCTCCTGCAACGCCCTGCTGCTGGACGAACCCACCAACTATCTGGATTTGCCCTCCCTCCAGGCGTTGGCCAGGGTGTTGACCCAGTACCCCGGCACCATATTGTTTGTCTCCCACCAAAGGGATTTTGTGGAGCAGGTGGCCACCACCCGGCTGCTCATCGAGGACGGCAAGGTGCTCTCCCAGGAAAAGCACCAGCAGCTTCACGCCGGGCAAAAGCCCGTCCATGCCCAAAAGTTGCTGTTGGAGGTAAGGGCCTCGCAAATTCTCGGGGAGTTGTCCCTGGCGCCTCCGCCCGACCGCAAGGAAGTATTGGAGCAGGAGTATCTCGAAGTAACGCGGCAGCTCCGGCAGCTTTCTTCTTAAGAAAATAAGATGTCCAACCTGCAGAGCCTTCCTCACCGGAAGGCTCTGTTTTGCATATTCTCAGGATGGATGGAAAGCAGCTTTTTGAGTGGTGATTTTACTTTTTTCTCACCATTTTTCAGGATTTCGAATACCATGCAATAGGTGGGAAACAATGCCCCGGAACCGGGGCCTTCAGAGAGCGTTTAGGACGCCTCTGGCCTTCCCCTCATCATGAAGAAGGAGGCCCAATGCATGAAACCCGAGGAAAAGAAATTACGTTTTCTTCTGGGAGCGAACACGCCCCAGGGGTTTGTTTCAAGATATGACCAATTGACCGATCCGCAGGCGGGGTTGCGCACCTACATAATCAAGGGCGGGCCTGGCAGCGGCAAATCCACCTTGATTCAAAAAGTGGCGCAGGAATTGGACGATGGCTCCGGCGATGTGGAGTATATCCACTGCGCCTCCAGCGTAAACAGTCTGGATGCCCTCATCCTCCCCTCCAAGGGAATTGCCATTGCCGACGGCACGCCTCCTCACGTAATGGAGCCAAAGTATCCCGGAGCCGTGGAATCTCTGGTGGACCTTACCGCCTGCTGGGATGAGGACTACTTATACGACCACCGGGAGGAAATCATCCACCTGACCAACCGCAGCTCCAAATGTCACGAATACTGTTGCCGCTTTTTGGCGGCCGCCGCCTCTCTGCTGGGAGACAACTACCGCATCGCCCTGGGCTGCGTGGACACCCACAAGCTCAACGGCTACCTTAGCCGCCTTTCCGAGCGGGAGCTGGGCAAAAAGTGCACCGGCACCGGCAAAGAAACGGTCCGCTTCCTCACCGCCGTCACCGACCAGGGAATCGTACAGTACACCGACACCGCCAAGCTGCTGGCCAAGCGGCTCTTCCTCATCAACGACGAGTACGGCGCTGTTTCCCGCCTGATACTCTGCTATCTCCGTTCCAAGGCATTGGCGGCCGGGTTCGACGTCATTTCCTGCTACTGCCCTCTGGGTCCCTTTGACAAACTGGAGCAGCTTTTCATCCCCGCGTTGCAGATTGGTTTTATCACCTCCAACCGCTTCCATGATTTTTCCATGGTGGTGGATCCCTACCGCATCATCAATTGCCAGCGCTTTACCGACGCCAACAAGCTCAAAGAGCACAAAAAGCGGCTCACCTTCAACCGGAAGGCTGCCGCTCAGATGGTGGGGCAGGCCGAAGTTTTGCTGCGGGAAGCCAAAGAGCTTCACGACCAGCTGGAAAAATTCTACGTCGCCGCCACCGACTTTGAAAAAGTAAACGCTCTCACCCAGCAATTAATTGAAAAATTAAAAAAGCAACGCTAATTTCTTTGCCCCCACCGGCCCCAAAGCCGGTTACATATCTCCCTACGCACATGGGCTTGGCGCCGGACAGAAAACTGTCCGGCGCCGCCTTTTTTTGTCTATTTTGATTGTTTCCACCGCTTTGCCGCCTGCCACAGCACCGTTCCCGCCACGCAGAGGACGGAAAGGACAAGGCCCGGCAGCCACCCAACCGGGCGGTACCGCATGGAAATTTGGTGGGTGCCGGCGGGCAGCTCCACCGCCAGAAAAGCCCCAACAAGGCGCCGCAAGGGTGCCTTTTTGCCGTCAATCCTGACGGTCCAGCCGTCGTCGTAAGGCAGGGTGGTGGCCAGAATCCCGTCGTGGGGGGCGGTGATTTCCCCGTCGATGGCGGTGTCCTCAAACCGGATGAACGTCATGGCTCGCCGCCGGGCAAGGTCCGCCGCCGACTGGGCTGCGTCCATATCCAGCCCGTAGAACAGCCGGTCCGCCAAATACACCCGGTCGGATTCCACCTCCAGCCGCACCTGGGGGTACTCCTCGTTTCCCAGATACAGCACCGTGTTGCTGCGGTAGGAAAGCTCCCGCCCCAACTCCACGCCGTCGCTGTAAGCATAAGCCTTGGAAAAGCGCTTGTTGTAAACCGGGAAAAAGGCGTAGCTTGCAAGTCCTTTCGGGTTGGAAAGGGTGTAGCTGATGGAGCCGGGAACGCCGCTTACGTTGCGATAATAGTAGTAAATGCCGGAGTACTTGTCGCTGAAGGTAAAGTTGTCCAGATGCTCCTCCACCACCTCCAGCCGCTGGAAGGGCGTTAAGGACTCGTCCCCCATCAGCGCGGCAAACAATTGATTTTGGAAGTCAAAGGGGTTGGACTGCTGGTCGTCGATTTCCAAAGCCTTTTTCTCCCCAAAGAAAGCCAGCGGAAAAGCCACGGGGTTTTCGTAAATGTTGACTTGCTCCACCGAATCCACCAATTCGTAGCCAAAGCCGGGGTTTCCGGTGGTGAGAAGGTAGCGTATCCCCAGCCAGCCGTTGGTGAAGGGGTTGTTTTTGGCGAACCGCAGCTCGTTGATGGTGCCGGTGTTGTAGCCCAAACGCCGCAACAGGGTGTTCAGCCGCTGGTCGGTGGTGGTGGAATAGTGGGAGATGCCGTAATACCCCAGGGCCATCGGGCCGTTGGCGTTGCGCTGCTCCAGCACCTCCATGCGGTAGACGTCGGGGTTTTCCTGCTCCAGCCACCGCACGGCGGGCAGGTACCGCTCCCGGTAGGCGTAGTAGCCGGAGCGGGTGCGGTAGCTGAACTGCTGGTCGATTCCCTGAATTTGGGCGTCGGCGTTGTAAAAGCACTCGGCGCAGAGCAGGCAAACTCCCAGCAAGGCCAGCAGACGCCTGTTGTTTTGGGGCTGATTCCTCCGGGCCGCCAGCAAGACGCCCCCGTAACAGAGGGTGAGAAAGCTTGCTAGCAGAATATGCCGGGGCTGCACAAAGCTCAGCTTGCTTACGCCCACTTCAAAGAGCACCAGTATCCAGATGCCGGTGGCGGCGAGGATGCGAACCGGCGCCATTCCCTGGGGATGGGTAAGCCCCCGCAGCCCCAGATGGAGCACCAGAAAGCTGAAGACAAAGGAGTATCGGGCGGGAAACCAGGTGGGGTCCTCGAAGGCGTGCCAGGCAAGGTCCAGAACCTCCCAGGAAAGGCTTAAAATCATCACTCCCGCAAACAGGGCAAAGACGATTTTTTCCCGCAGTCCAATTTCTTTATTGAGAAAAAACAGCAGCGCCAGCAGCACCGCCGCGGTGGTGACAAAAAGATTGGGCAGCCCCGAATCGGTGAGGGAATCGTAAACTCCTGGCACCAGCTTGGAAGCTAACTTCATCAGCGGGTAAAAGGAAGTAAAGGCGCTTTTGGGGCAGGTCATCAGCTTCTCCTGCCCGTCCAGGAGGTTGAAAAAGGCGGGAAGGAGCAGCACGGCGCAGCACCCCGCCGCCAAAGCGGCTCCTCCCAAAAAGCGCCAGAACTTCGCAAGGTAATCCCGAAAGGATGCCGGCCCGGTAAAAAACCGGAAGGTAAAGTAGAAAAAGGCAAAAACTCCCGCCATGTAGCCAATATAGTAACTGCACCAGAACAAGAACACCAGGCTGACGGTATAGTGCAGGTATTTTTCTTCCCTTAGAATTTTTTCCACTCCCATCAGCACCAGAGGCAGCAGGGCGGCGCCGTCCAGCCACATCAGGTTGGAGGAGTAGGCTAAATTGTAGCCCATCATGGCGTAGGCCACCGAGGCGCCCAAATTCACAAGGTCGGTTCGCCGAAAGGCGTAGGTGGTGTAAAGGGAAAAGAACAGGCCGCAAAGGCCAAACTTCAGCAAGGTGATGAGCAGCACCGTCTCGGTAAGGTAGTTTACCGGGGACAGAAGGAGCAAAACGTTGAGGGGGCTTGCCGTGTAAAAGGCGATGAGGCCCAGCATGTTCAGCCCCATCCCCATGTTCTGGGAACGCAGGAAGCTGCCCCCCTCCCGAACGATTTTGTTGAGCTGCATATAGTAGTCGATGTATTCGTTGTTCATGTCTACCACTAACAGCGATTTGGGACCGAAGGGGTAGACTCCCAACCGGGCAAATACCAGCAGCATAAACGCCACCGGAAGCAGAAAACTCAGCAGTCGGACCGTAATCTTTTGTCTTTCCTTGATAGTCAGAATCCTTCCCTCCTTGTGTAGGCGGTATATGTTGGTGAATACCCTGATAGTATACCCCTTCTGCCTGCGTCTACTACACACAGGAAGGTGCTGTATCCCAACAACGCAAACAGACAGGACCGCTTACGGGTCCTGTCTGTTTCCTTCGTATTTAATTGAAAAAGTGCGGTTACGGCAGGAAGTATTCATCCTCCCAGGCTTGTCGAAGCAGCCCGATTCCCTCAATAATCCCGAGCAACCCAGGTATCCCCGTCCAGCCGAAGCAAAGGCAAAGAATTCCCCTGCCTATCTGGCCCCGGTAGAACCACTGGGCCCCTAAACTGCCGAAAAAGATGGACAGAATTGCCTGAAGGATGACTTCCTTGCGCCTGGTTTGAAACATGCGAAGGGGCGGCGGGCCGCCGGGCGGAACATGGCCATAGGTTGGCCCGGGCCGGTGAAAGCGGTGTTTTCGTTGCCAGGAGCCAAAAGCTTCCTTTGCTTTGGTAAAGTCCCATCGAGATTGGGGTTCCGATTCCGGCTCCCGGGAAGGCGGCGCTCCTGTAATCAGGTTGGTGCCGCAGTAGGGACAAATTTCTTCTCCTCTGTAAAACCGGGCTCCACAACCCTTGCACTGTCTCACGGTTCATTCCCCCCATCTCAAGGAAAAAAGCCCTTCTGCGGGGAAGGGCTCTCTGTATCCAACTTGGAGAATCTGAACTCCCTTCCAGGACGGAAGCTAAACAACGCTCTCCGCATACCGGAATTTGCGGAACAGCTTCTGTTCATCCAGTAAATAGATGATGTTGGAATTGCGCTTGCTGCGCATGGCGTGGGTTAGAATTTCGCTTCGATTGGTGCCCAGAGCGTCCAGGGTGTCGCCTTTTTCCAGATATTCCACCGAGAGGACCTCATCCACCATCAAACCCACGGGGTTTTCTTCCCCAATCATAATCACCATTTTTTTGTAGCTGTTTTTGAACAGTTCTTTGGCTTCTTCCAGTAGCCCCAGAACAGTGGGCATGTATTTGCCCTTCAGATCGCTCATCACGTTGGCCTGGCATGCCTCCTGCGCCTCGGGGGTGCTGTTTTCCTCCTTGCAGCGAAGCAGCTTGACCGCCGCGTGATGCAGATTATCGTGGGGCTCCTTGATTTTACCCAAATGGAACATAATGGCGTTGTTGTCGATTTTGAAGTTGTCGTACCAGCGGCCGAAGGCGCACTGGTGCGGGTCGGTGGTGAGCTTAAACTTTTCGCCGGTTTCCACGCTGCGCTCCAGTTCGGAAACCCAATGAATGTGGTCCGCTTTCCGCTGGTCGATCATCCGCACAAATTCCTCGTATTCCTGGTCGATGGTGGGAAGGTGGAAAACGGCGCGAAGATCCAGAATAGGGGCCGCTTTTTCCCGAAAAATGACAATCCCCACCATTTCGGGCGGCGAATTGGGCAACTTTTCGCTGCCTTCATACTGCATGATGGAGGTAACGTTTTTGCTATCGACGGCGTAGTAATTTTCCCTTACCTTAAACACCAGATGAGGCAGTTCTTCGGACTCTGTCAATTTGTCCTGATAAATTTCCATATATCTTACCCCTAATTCGTAGTATATCGTTGCAGGGTATGCCTTTCATAACGAAATCATTATATCGACAAATTGGCTCCCTGTCAACAAAGGGGGGGATAAGCCTATCTGAGTGGACTATGAAAACAACCCGCCGGGAACATCCGGCGGGTTGTTCTTAAATTAAACAAGCTCGATAATAGCCATTTCCGCGGCGTCGCCCCTGCGGGGACCGGTGCGGATGATGCGGGTGTACCCGCCGTTGCGCTCTTTGTATTTGGGAGCGATCTCGTCGAAAAGCTTTTTCGCCACATCCTCCTTCGTTACAAAGGAGAGGACTTGACGCTTGGAGTGGAGATCGTCGCGCTTAGCCACTGTAATCATTTTCTCGGTCATGGACCGCACTTCCTTGGCCCTGGTCACGGTGGTTTCGATCCTGCCCTTTTCCAGCAGGAAGGTCACCATAGCGCGCAGCATGGCCTTTCTGTGGTCGGTTGGCCGGCCGAGCTTTCTGGAGCCTGGCATGAATTGTTCACTCCTTTATCTGTTGTTGCGCGGTTAGTCCTCGTCGGAGGCAAGGCTGAAGTTGAGGGATGCCAACTTAGCCATTACTTCCTCCAGAGATTTTTTGCCCAGATTGCGGACTTTCATCATCTCTTCCGGAGTTTTGCTGATCAGGTCCTGCACTGTGTTGATGCCCGCGCGCTTGAGGCAGTTGAATGCGCGAACAGATAAGTCAAGCTCCTCAATGGTCATCTCAAGAGCTTTTTCTTTACCGGACTCCTCTTTCTGTTCCAAGATTTCAGTAGAGCTCATTTCATCGGAAAGTTCGATGAAATGGTTGAGCTGACGGTTGAGGATCTTGGCAGCCAGGCTGACGGCTTCCTTTGCGGAGATGGTTCCGTCAGTCCAGACTTCCAGCGTGAGCTTATCGTAGTCGGTTATCTGTTCCACGCGGGTGTTCTCTACCCAGTAATTCACCTTGAGCACCGGGGTATAGATGCTGTCCACTGGAATGGTGCCGATGGGCGCCTTTTCCAGTTCCAATTGTTTGTTGCGTTCCGCCGATACATAACCCTGTCCCTTTTTCAGGGTAATTTCCATCGAAAGCTTGGCGTCGGGCCCCAAGGTTGCGATGTGCATGGAAGGGTTGAGTATCTCGATTTCGGAATCGGTTTCAATAGAACCGGCTGTTACCTCGCACGGACCCTCCGCCACAATCCGCACCGTTTTGGGTTCGTCGGTGTAGAGTTTGGCGGTCAGCCCCTTGATGTTTAGAATGATCTCGGTAACATCTTCCTTCACACCGGGGATGGTTGAAAATTCGTGTTGTATCCCATCAATTCTTACGGAGATAACTGCCACGCCGGGAAGCGAGGAGAGCAAAACGCGACGGAGACTATTCCCCAATGTCGTACCAAATCCTCTATCTAAAGGCTCGCCAACAAAGCGGCCGTAGGTGCCGTCGGGTCTCAGCTCCGCAGTTTCGATTTTCGGTTCGATAATTTTAACCAAATAAAAACCCTCCTTGTAGGGGCGTAAATGCAAATACGCCCTGTGTTCGTTCCCATGCTGATTGCGGGGTTCTTCCCACGGAACCCCTTTGGGAATCGGCGTAGCCTAACATATTACTTGCTGTAAAGCTCGACGATAAGGGTTTCGTTAATGGGAAGATCGATATCTTCGCGGACGGGAAGGCGCTCGATTTTGCCTTCAAAAGCAGCGGTACTGCCCGAAATCCATGCAGGGAATGTATGGGGATTCTCGGCAAAGCCCTTGAACAACTCGGTTTGACGGCTTGCGGGCTTGACGGAAATCACATCTCCCACCTTAACCCGGTAAGAGGGAATATCCACCCGGCGGCCGTTGACCAGAATGTGGCCATGGGTTACAATCTGCCGAGCCTGACGTCTGGTGGTGCCAAATCCCATCAGGAAAGCAACGTTGTCCAGACGGCGCTCCAACAGGGAAAGCAGGTTTTCACCGGTCTGACCAGGCATCCGCTCAGCTTGCTGGAAGGTCAGGCGGAACTGCTTTTCCAACACGCCATAGATGAACTTTGCCTTTTGCTTTTCTTTCAGCTGCAGGGCATATTCACTGGCCTTGGAGCGACGGGAATTGCGCTTGGGATCTCTGATGGTTTCCTTGGCATAGCCCATGACGCCGGGAGAAATGCCCAAATTCCTGCATTTTTTCAAAACAGGATCTTTATTGACTGCCATACGGTTCTTTCACCTCCTGTTATACCCGCCGTCTCTTGGGAGGGCGGCATCCGTTGTGGGGAATGGGGGTTACGTCTTTAATCAGGCTAACCTCAAGCCCCGCGCCCTGAAGCGCACGAATAGCTGCCTCCCGGCCGGCACCGGGTCCCTTGACATAAACCTCTACACTCTTCAGACCGTGCTCCATAGCTGCTTTGGCAGCGGTTTCGGCAGCAGTCTGAGCGGCAAAGGGAGTGCTCTTGCGGCTACCCCGGAAGCCAAGCCCACCGGCACTGGCCCAGGAAATGGCGTTGCCCTTGGTATCAGTGATGGTGACAATAGTGTTGTTAAAAGTGGACTGGATATGGGCCGCACCACGTTCAATATTCTTCTTTTCACGGCGACGACGCACCGCTTTCTTTGGCGCTGCTTTAGCCATTTCTAAGCTTTCCCTCCCCTATTACTTTTTCTTGTTAGCAATGGTCTTTTTGGGTCCCTTGCGAGTTCTGGCGTTGGTTTTGGTACGCTGACCTCTCACAGGCAGGCCCTTGCGATGACGCACGCCCCGATAGCAGCCGATTTCAATCAGCCGTTTGATGTTCAGGGCCACTTCACGGCGCAGATCACCTTCTACCGTGCAATTCTCGTCGATATCGTTACGGAGCTTGGCAATCTCGTCTTCGGTCAGATCTTTCACCCGGGTGTCGGGGTTGATGCCAGTCCGGGCCAGAATCTGCTTGGCGGTGGTGGGGCCGATTCCATAAATATAGGTCAGGCCAACTTCGATCCGTTTCTGGTTAGGCAGGTCGACACCAGCGATACGAGCCATTCTTTACATACACCTCCAGATAATTACTGGTTGATTGGCAGCAGAACAAGTTATTTGCCGGCCGCCTGTTTCTATTGCATTAGCCTTGGCGCTGCTTATGCTTGGGGTTTTCGCAAATAACCATGATTCTTCCCTTGCGCTTGATGATTTTGCATTTTTCGCAAATCGGCTTAACGGAAGGCCTCACTTTCATTTGATTACCTCCATTTTCTGGTTGTTGGTTCTTGGTGGCTGGCTATTGGACTTGTTAAGCCAACGACCAACTACCAGTTCCTCGGGAGTGCTTCGCCTGTTTTATGCAAACCGGCCAACACACTTCTATTGCTACTTGGAGCGCCAGGTGATGCGCCCCTTGGTCAGGTCGTAGGGAGAGATCTCCACCGTGACCTTATCGCCGGGTAGAATCCGGATGAAATTCATGCGCAGCTTGCCCGAGATGTGGGCAAGGATCTTATGTCCGTTTTCCAGCTCCACCTGGAACTGCGCGTTGGGCAGCTTTTCAATCACTTTGCCTTCTACTTCAATGACATCTGCCTTAGACAAGCCTGTTTCCTCCCTCTGTTTCGATTTGCGCCATTCCCTTTTCATTGAAGGGCGCCAGCGCTAACCGTAACTTTTTGTTGGTATTGACCTGTGAAAGGTCTAGGATATGGTTGGTCTTTCTCAAGTGGATGGGATTTTTTGCTTTCGGCGCTTCCAGTTTTCTCACTTTTCCGTCAGCAATCAACACCCTGTCCCCTTGCCATTTTACCACTACGTAAAATCTGCCTTTGTCGTGTCCTGCGGTACAAAAGACCACACTGCCCACGGAAAACATTTCCCAACTCATGGCTTTGTCAGGATGACGGGGCCGTCGTCGGTAATGGCCACCGTGTGTTCAAAATGGGCTGATAGGCTTTTGTCCACCGTTTTGACGGTCCAACCGTCGGACAGAATTTTTACGTCGTGGCTACCAAGATTGATCATGGGTTCAATGGCAATGGTCATTCCCACTGCAAGCCTAGGACCCCTTCCCGGAAGGCCGTAGTTTGGAACCTCGGGGGATTCGTGCATTTCTCTCCCCACGCCGTGGCCCACAAACTTGCGGACAATTCCATAGCCGTAAGGCTTGATGCTGCGCTCAATGGCCGCGGAGATGTCTCCCACGCGGTTGCCGCTGACGGCAGCTTCGATTCCTTTGTAAAGGCTTTCCCTGGTGGCGTCCAGCAGTTGCTGTGCCTCGGGGGAAATCCTTCCGGCGGGAAAGGTGGCTGCGTTGTCACCGTGGAAACCCTTGTACAGCGCCCCTACGTCAATGGAGACGATATCTCCTTCCTGGATGACCTCATCCCCGGGGATGCCGTGGATGACGGTGTCGTTGATGGAGATGCAGGCGCTGGCCGGGAATCCTCCATACCCTAAAAAAGAGGGAATTGCGTCTTGACTTAGAATGAATTCGTGAATTTTTTGGTTGATCTGCCCCGTAGTGACTCCTGGGCGAACCATTTCGCCCCCCACCTGAAGAGCTTGGGCCGAAATGCGGCCGGCTATGCGCATCAGCGCCAACTCAGAACTATTTTTTAGCACAATCATGCGCTCATGCCTCGATTATGGCCATCACCATTGTGGTGATTTGGTCTATTTCGCCGTCGCCTGCCACCACTGCCAGCTTTCCGGCAGCGTGGTAGTAATCCTTTAGTGACTCTATCTGCTGGTGATAGATCTTCAGCCGATTCCCGATAACCTGGGGGTCATCGTCCTCGCGAGTGGTCAGCGCACCGCCGCACAACTCGCATTTGTCTCCTTTGGCGGAAGGCTTGTCGGTGATGTGGTAACTGTCGCCGCACTGTCTGCACAGTCTGCGACCGGTTAGCCGCTTGAAGATGACCTCATCGGGAACTTCGATGTCAATCACCGTGTCGATGATCACGCCTAAGCGGTCCAATGCCTGGGCCTGAGCAAGCGTGCGAGGAAAACCGTCCAGAATAAAGCCATTTTTGCAGTCGGGCAGGGCGATTCTGTCCCGCAGCATTTGAATGACCAGTTGGTCGGGAACCAGGTCTCCCTCCATCACATACTGTTTGGCGGCCATTCCGGCCTCGGTACCGTTGCGGATGGCATCCCGAAGGATGCTTCCGGTACTGATGGCCGGAATTGAAAGTCTCTCGGAAACTTTTTCCGCCTGCGTGCTTTTCCCGGCGCCAGGTGCTCCCAGGAAAATCAACTTCACGGTTGTCAACCTCCCTCTATTCAAGGAAGCCCTTGTAGTGGCGCATCATCATCTGGCTTTCCAGTGTGCGGACGGTGTCCAGAGCCACACCGACAATAATGATGATGGAGGTACCGCCCATGGCAATGGGCAGTTTGGCAACCGCGCCCAACAAAATGGGCAGAATAGCCACAAACGCAATAAACAAAGCGCCGATCAAAGTGACTCTCGAAATAATCTTGGCAATGAAATCGGCGGTGGGCTTTCCGGGACGAATGCCGGGAATGGCCCCGTTGTTCTTGCGCAGGTCGTTTGCCATTTGGATGGGATTGTACTGAATGGCAACGTAAAAGTAGTTAAAGGCAATGATCAGAATCAGATAGAGGATGGCGTAAACGGGATGTGTGTACTCAAACCACGACAAAACTTTAGCGCCCCATCCGCTGGTGATATTGCCAAAAGTTTTAATCATGCTGGGGATGCTGAGCAGCGCGCTGGCAAAGATGATAGGCATAACGCCAGACATGGTCACCTTGACGGGAATGTAGCTGCTCTGGCCGCCGTACATCTTCCGGCCGACCACCCGCTTGGAGTACTGGATGGGAATCCGGCGCTCGGCAGTGGTCATCAGCACAATCAGTCCAATCAGGACAAGGAAGAGCACGATAATGAGGGGCACCCAGACAAAGTACTTGTACTGTTGGGCGTAAAATCCCGCTTTGAGCATTTCCCAAAGCATCAATATGGCGCGAGGGCCACGGGAGACGATACCGGCAAACAGAATCAAGGAGATGCCGTTGCCGATTCCCTTTTTGTCAACGCTTTCACCCAGCCACACAATCAGCATGGCTCCCGCCGTAAAGGACAGGATGATGACCAGGGCAGCCAGCACACCGGAAGCTCCGGTAGTGTACTTGACGGCGCCGCTGTTGCGGTGCATCAGGTAATAGGCTGTGGACTGAAGCAGGGCAAGACCCAAAGTGATGTATCTGGAAATCTTGGCGAGCTTCTTCTGGCCGGCTTCCCCCTCTTTGGCCATCTGCTCCAGGGCGGGGATGGCCACCTGCAACAGCTGCAGGACGATGGAGGCGGTGATATAGGGCGAAATGCTCATGGCAAACAGGGTTGCCTGGGAGAAAGCGCCGCCGGTGAAGATGTCGAAATATTCAAACAATCCCGAACCGGATACGTTGATCAGGTTTTCCGGAACCATAAAGGGCACCGGAATGGCTGCGCCAACGCGGAAAATTAAGATGATCAGCAGGGTGAAAAGTAGCTTTTTCCGAAGTTCAGCAATCTTCCACGCGTTGCGAATCGTCTCAAACACTTAAATCACCTCAGCCTTTCCGCCAGCCTGTTCAATTTTCTCTTTAGCCGACTGGGAAAAGGCATTGGCAATCACGGTCAGTTTCCGCTCAAGGTTGCCCTTGCCCAGAATTTTAACCCCATCAAGGGTCTTTTTGAGCAAACCAATCTCTACAAGGCTCTGAGCGTCCACAACAGCTCCGTCCTCAAAGCGGTTGAGATCCGAAACGTTGAGAGTGGCATAAGACTTGGCGAAAATATTGTTAAAGCCCCGTTTGGGAATCCGGCGCTGCAAAGGCATCTGGCCGCCCTCGAAACCGGGACGCACTCCGCCGCCACTTCTGGCGTTCTGGCCTTTGTGGCCTCTGCCTGCCGTCTTTCCGTTCCCCGAACCTGTACCTCTGCCTTTGCGGAAGGCTTTTTGCACTGCGCCCGGAGCGGGAGATAGCTCATGCAATTTCATGTTTTTGCACCTCCTTGCGGTTATGCTTCGGTGACCTCGACCAGGTGGGCTACTTTCGCAATTTTGCCCCGGGTACAGGGATTATCGGGCTGGTTCACAACCTGCCCAACTTTTCTCAGACCCAAAGATTTTACGGTGGCGATCTGGTCTTCTTTGCAGCCGATGGTACTGCGCTTCAACTTAATCTGCAACATCTCAGATGCGCCTCCTTAACCTAAGATTTCTTCCACGGTTTTGCCACGGATAGCGGCAACCTCGGCAGGTCCCCGCAAAGACTTCAGTCCTTCGATGGTGGCGGTTACCACGTTGATGGGGTTATTGGAACGCAGGCACTTGGTACGGATATCGCCAATGCCGCAGACTTCCATGACGGCACGGACAGGACCGCCGGCAATGACGCCGGTACCCTGAGGAGCGGGCTTCATCAAAACCCGAGCTGCGCCGTAGGACCCAATCACCTCGTGGGGTATGGTAGTGCCCCGCAGAGAGATTTTGTGCAGGTTCTTCTTGGCATCCTCGATCCCCTTGCGGATGGCCTCAGGAACTTCGGAGGCCTTACCCAGACCGTAACCGACTATGCCTGCTCCATCGCCCACCACAACCAGGGCCGCGAACTTAAAGATTCTTCCGCCCTTGACTGTCTTGGATACACGGTTGATGGACACAACACGCTCTTGCAAATCGAGCGTGGAAGCATCAATTCGAGCCAAAAAGCATTCCTCCTCTTCTAGAATTTGAGGCCACCCTCGCGGGCACCCTCGGCAAGCTCTTTCACGCGGCCGTGGTAGATGTAGCCGCCACGGTCAAAGACAACATTTTCAATGCCCTTGGCCTTGGCTCTTTCGGCAATCATCAGACCCACTTTTTTGGCGGCTTCCTTGTTGCCGCCAGGCATGTCAAAGCCCTTTTCCAAAGAGGAGGCCGCTGCCAGTGTTACGCCCTTGGTGTCGTCAATCAGCTGAGCATAGATATGCTTGGTGCTGCGGAATACACTCAGGCGAGGACGCTCGGCGGTTCCGCTGATTTTGTTGCGGAGCCTGCAATGGCGCTTGAGTCTGGCTTTATTGGAATCATGCTGCTTTACCATTTGCGCTCACTCCTCCCTTACTTTTTACCTTTGCCGGCTTTACCTTCCTTGCGGATAATGTGTTCGCCGACGTATTTGATACCCTTGCCCTTATAGGGTTCGGGGGGACGCTTGCTGCGCACTTCGGCGGCAAACTGACCCACTTTTTGCTTATCCGCACCCGAAATCACAATCCTGTTGGGACTGGGAACTTCGACGGTAATGCCATCGGGTTCGCGCATGACAACCTGATGGGAGTAACCCAAGTTCATCACAAGGTCCTTGCCCTGTTTCGCGCAACGGTAGCCGACGCCGTTGACCTCCAGCTCCTTCTTAAAGCCTTCGGTCACTCCGGTGACCATGTTGGCCAGCAGGCTTCTGGTCAGACCGTGCAGGCTGCGATGCTCTTTCTGGTCGCTGGGACGAGCCACCACCAGTTCTTCTCCCACCTGGGAGATGGTCATATCCGGATGAAAGGTGTTGCTCAGAGAGCCTTTCGGTCCCTTAACGGTGACAGTATTGCCCTGAATGGAAATGTCTACACCCTTGGGCAGGGGAATAGGCTTTTTACCAATTCTGCTCATATTCCCGTCCCCCTTACCAGATATAGGCGAGCACTTCGCCGCCAACGTTTGCTTTGCGGGCAGCCTTATCGGTCATAACGCCCTTGGATGTGGATAGAATTGCAATGCCCAAGCCTTTGAGAACCTTGGGGCAGTCTTCGCAACTGGTGTAGATGCGCAGACCGGGTTTGGAAACCCGACGCAGGCCGGTGATGACCTGAGTTTTGCCGGGCCCGTATTTCAGTGTAATGCGAATGATACCTTGCTTGCCGTCCTGAATGACGTGAAAATTCTTGATGTACCCTTCGTCCAACAAAATCTTGGCAATGGCCTTCTTCATGTTGGAGGCGGGGATATCAACCGTGTCATGCTTGGCCGCATTCGCGTTTCTGATCCGAGTGAGCATGTCAGCGATAGAATCGGTGATATGCATGCCGTCAACCTCCTTAAGCTATTGCGGCCGGCTTACCAGCTGGCCTTTTTCACGCCGGGAATCTGACCCTTATAGGCGAGCTCCCTAAAACAGATCCGGCAGACGCCAAACTTCCGAAGGTAAGCGTGTGGCCGACCACAGATCTTGCACCGGTTATAATACCGAGTGGAAAACTTCGGAGTTCTGCGCTGTTTCACGATCATGGATGTTTTTGCCACTTCGAAACCTCCTTACCTTGTAAACGGAGCGCCCAGCATGGTGAGCAGCTCGCGGGCTTCTTCGTCGGTTTTGGCGGTTGTTACAAAGCTGATATCCATGCCCCGAACCTTGTCGATTTTATCGTAATCAATTTCGGGGAAGATCAGCTGGTCTTTCAAACCAAAGGAATAATTGCCCCGGCCGTCGAAGCCGTTGGGGGAAATGCCGTGGAAGTCGCGAACGCGAGGCAGAGCAACATAGAACAGTCTTTCCATGAAGTCGTACATTCTATCTCCGCGCAGGGTGACTTTGGCACCAATGGGCATACCCGCACGCACTTTGAAGTTGGCAACGCTCTTCTTGGCTTTGCAGATCACTGCCTTCTGGCCGGTAATCTTGGCCAGATCGCCGAGAATAGCTTCCAACACCTTGGGGTTGTCTCTGGCTTCACCACAACCAACGTTGATGACAATCTTGTCCAGGCGGGGGATCTGCATGACACTCTTGTACCCAAACTTCTTCATCAGAGCTGGTGCAATTTCGGTTTTGTACTGTTCCTTCAGTCTCATGTCTTATCCTCCCTTCCTAGAACGATTCGCCACAAGATTTGTTCTTGCAGATACGGAGCTTCTGACCGTCCTCCAGGATCTTGTGGCCTACGCGGGTGGGCTTGCCGCAGTTGGGGCAGACAAGCTGCACCTTGCTGGAGTACATGGCCGCTTCGGCCTTGATAATGCCGCCAGGCTCGCCCATCCTGCGGGGCTTTACATGCTTGGAAACCATGTTGCAGCCTTCCACAATGACTTTTCCTTCTTTGGGGCTTACCTGAAGGACTTTACCCTTTTTGCCCTTATCCTTACCGGACAGGATCACGACGGTGTCGCCGGTTTTAACATGAATTTTTTTGTGTTCCATTTACCAGGACACCTCCTTTACAGTACTTCGGGGGCAAGGCTTAGAATCTTGGTATATTCCTTTTCGCGCAGCTCTCTGGCCACCGGCCCAAAGATACGCGTACCCCTCGGGTTTTTATCTTCGCGGATGATGACAGCGGCGTTGTCGTCAAAGCGAATGTAGCTTCCATCGTCCCGGCGAAGTCCCTTGGCTGTGCGAACGATGACAGCCTTTACCACTTCGCCCTTTTTGACGCTGCCGCCCGGCGTGGCCTTCTTCACAGAAGCCACAACCACATCACCAATGCCGGCGTACTTCTTTTTGGAACCGCCCAGCACCCGGATGCACATCAGCTCTTTGGCGCCGGTATTGTCAGCTACCTTAAGGTAGGTTTGCATCTGTATCACGGTGCGTTTTCTCCTTTCACCAATTTACCTGCATGCGGCAAGTATGCAACCGCCGCACGACTACCCCTTGCGGGGCGCTTAAATCAGCGTAGTATAAGTTCCGCCTAGGCAAAGCTTACTTCGCTTTTTCCAGAATGGAGACTACCCTCCAGCGTTTTTCTTTGGAAAGGGGGCGGGTTTCCATAATTTCCACCGTGTCGCCAATGCCGCACTCGTTGTGCTCGTCGTGGGCTTTGATGCGAACGGTGCGCTTGATAATCTTCTTGTACAGGGGATGGCGGACGTTGTCGATGATGGCGACCACGACAGTTTTGTCCATCTTGTCGCTAACCACCTTGCCGACCCTGGTTTTTCTCAGGTTCCGATCGCTCATTGCGTGCTCCTCCTTCCCTTCTACTTAGTCACGCCAGCCTTGCGCTGATTCATAACCGTCTTGATTCTGGCAATGTCCTTCTTGACGTGGTTCAGCCGCATAGGATTTTCCAGTTGGTTGATGGCGTGCTGGAAACGAAGGTTAAACAGCTCAGCTTTCAGATCCTTGAGCTTATCCTGCAATTCCAGATCGGAGAGTTCTCTGATTTCGGATGCTTTCATGCCTTAACCCTCCTTATTCTTTCTCTCTTGCCACAAACTTGCACTTGATTGGCAGCTTGTGCATGGCGAGGCGCATGGCTTCCCGGGCAAGTTCTTCACTCACTCCGCCAATTTCGAACAGAATGCGGCCGGGCTTTACCACAGCCACCCAGTACTCGGGGCTACCTTTACCGGAACCCATGCGGGTTTCTGCAGGTTTCTCGGTGATGGGCTTGTCGGGGAACACTTTAATCCAAACCTGGCCGCCGCGCTTAATGTGACGGGTCAAAGCAATACGAGCTGCCTCGATCTGATTGGAGGTGATCCAGGCGGGCTCCATAGCCATCAAACCATAATCGCCGTAAGTGACGGTGTTGCCACGCATGGCTCTACCTTTCAGCCTTCCACGCTGAACGCGGCGATACTTCACTCTTTTCGGTAACAGCATTTACTGGGGCCTCCTTCCCTCTGCCCGGGGAGAGCGGTTTTCGCCTCTGGCCGAGCGGTTTTCGCCTCTGGGAGCTCTGCCTTCCCGGCGATCCCGGTTGTCCCGACGAGGCTGTTGGGAATTCTTGGAGCGGTCGCTGCGCACGTCGCCCAGAACCTCTCCCTCATAAATCCAAACCTTTACGCCAATGCGGCCGTAGGTGGTGGCAGCTTCGGCAAAGCCGTAGTCGATGTCGGCGCGCAGCGTCTGCAGGGGAATGGTTCCCTCGTGATAGTGCTCGGTGCGGGCAATTTCGGCGCCGCCCAGACGTCCGCTGACCTGTACCTTAATGCCTCTGGCGCCAAAGCGCATAGCGCGGCCGATGGCCTGCTTCATGGCCCGACGGAAGGAAACGCGGTTCTCCAGCTGCTGGGCGATGTTTTCCGCCACCAGCTGAGCGTTTTTGTCAACCTGCTTTACCTCAACCACATTGAGGTAGACAGCCAATTTTTGCTCCCGATTTTTATTGACGATTTCCTCGCAGGCTTTGCGAGTGTTTTCGATTTCGGCGCCGCCCTTGCCGATTACCAGGCCGGGACGGGCGCAGTGGATATGGATGCGTACGCGAGCGGCGTCCCGTTCGATTTCGATGGTGGGAACACCGGCATCATAAAACTTCTTCTTCAGAAATTTACGCAGCTGGTAGTCCTCGACCAAGGTGTCGCCGAAGACGTCGTCGCGAGCAAACCAGCGGGAATCCCAGTTTTTGATGACACCCACACGCAGACCGTGGGGATTTACCTTTTGGCCCATGGTTTTACCTCCTTTTAGACTTCTTCGCGCTCTTTGAGCACCATGGTCACATGGGACGTTCTCTTGAGAATCCGGTATGCCCTGCCCTTAGAAACGGGGCGAATCCTCTTCAGGGTGGGGCCGGGGGTCACAAAGCACTCGGCCACATACAGAGCTTCGGGGTTCATGCCGTGGTTGTTCTCGGCATTGGCCATCGCAGATTTGAGCAGCTTGAGCAACTCGTGACTGGCGGCCTTGGGGGTGTGCTTCAAAATCGCTTCGGCAAGATCAACCGGCTTGGAGCGGATCAGATCCAACACGATTTGCACCTTGCGGGGCGAAATGCGGGCGTATCTTAGGTATGCCCTGGCTTCCATGTGTTTTCCTCCTTCCGGCCACTCTTATTTGGTATTGGTTTTCTTGGAGCCTGCATGGCCTCTGAAGGTCCGAGTGGGGGCGAATTCCCCCAGCTTGTGACCGACCATGTCCTCCGTTACATAGACAGGAACGTGTTTGCGGCCGTCGTGGACGGCAAAGGTATGCCCGACAAAGTCGGGGAATATGGTGGAAGCGCGGCTCCAGGTTTTGAGCACTTTCTTCTCGTTCTTGGCATTCAATTCCTGAACGCGCTTGAGCAGTGCAGGTTGTACAAATGGTCCTTTTTTGACACTTCTGCCCATTACGTGTTTGCCTCCTTTCGGCCGTTATTTACGACGCTTTACGATATACTGGTCGTTGCGGTTGTGCTTCTTTCTGGTCTTGTAACCCAGAGCAGGCTTACCCCAGGGAGTAACAGGACCGGGACGACCAATGGGGCTCTTGCCTTCACCACCGCCGTGAGGATGGTCCACAGGGTTCATAACGGAACCGCGAACGGTGGGACGAATGCCACGGTGACGGGTGCGGCCGGCCTTACCGATGGAAACATTCTCGTGGTCGGCATTGCCTACGATACCCACGGTGGCCATGCAGGTGCCCAGCACGTTGCGCAGCTCGCCGGAAGGCAGGCGGATCAGAACGTAGGGGCCTTCCTTCGCCATCAACTGAGCGGAGTTGCCGGCTGCGCGGACCAGCTGGCCGCCCTTGCCGGGATGCAGCTCGATGTTGTGGATAAAGGTACCGACGGGAATACTCTCCAAAGGCAGCGCGTTTCCGGGCTTGATGTCGGCGTTGCGGCTGGAAATAACGGTGTCGCCAACTTGCAGGTCGTTGGGGTAAAGGATGTAGCGTTTCTCCCCATCCTCATATTCCAGCAGGGCGATAAAGGCGCTGCGGTTGGGGTCGTACTCGATGGTTTTCACCACGGCGGGAATATCGAACTTGTTGCGCTTAAAGTCGATGATGCGGTACTTTCTGCGGTTGCCGCCGCCGCGGTGACGAACGGTGATGCGGCCGGTGTTGTTGCGGCCGGCATTCTTTTTCAAAGGCGCCAGAAGGGACTTTTCAGGTTCCACCTTGGACAGGATGGAATAGTCCGTCACGGTCATCTGACGTCTGGCAGGCGATGTAGGCCTGTAGGTTTTGATGGCCATTTCATTCACTCCTCATTTTTCTTGCAGGGTTGAGCAACCCTATACTTGGCAGCCGGGTGCCTTACGGCAAAGGATTCAAACATGCTGCCGTTAGATCATGCTTTCGAAGAACTCGATACCCTTGGAATCGGGAGTCAGGGTTACGATGGCCTTCTTCCACTTGGAAGTGTAGCCTTCATACCGACCCATTCTCTTCAGCTTGCCGCGAACATTGATGGTGTTGACGCTCTGGACCTTGGTGCCGGCAAACAAAGCTTCTACCGCCTTGCCAATTTCGATTTTGTTGGCGTCGGGAGCAACCTGAAAGGTATACTTGCGCTGGGCGATTCCAGCCATGCTGCGCTCGGTGATGACGGGGCGCAGGATAATATCCCTAGGATCCTTCATTATGCGTACACCTCCGTGAGCTTGTTGACGGCTTCCCGTGCGATGATAAACTTGTCGCAATCCAGAATGTCGTAGACATTGAGGGTGTTGACAGCGGCGGTTTTAACGCCGGGAATGTTTCTGGCGCTGCGCACTACCTTCTGGTCGGCCTCAGGAGTTACGATGAGAGCCTTTTTGCTCACGCCCAGACCTTCCAGCATCTTCACCATGGTCTTGGTCTTAATCTCGTCCACGGAAATGTTATCCACTACAATAAAGCTGCCTTCCAGAACTTTGGTGGAGAAAGCGCTCTTCATAGCAATGCGCCGTACTTTTTTGTTGAGGGTAAAGCGGTAGCTTCTGGGCTTGGGTCCAAGAGCCACGCCGCCGTGCCGCCACTGGGGAGCGCGGGTAGAGCCCTGACGAGCATGGCCCGTTCCCTTTTGTCTCCACGGTTTGCGGCCGCCGCCGCTAACTTCCGCCCGAGTGAGGGTGGATTGTGTGCCCTGGCGCTGGTTGGCGAGGTAGTTCACAACGGCTGCGTGCATAATGGCCTGGTTGGGCGTAATACCGAACACGGAATCGGCAAGCTCCATTTCGCCTACAGCGGCGCCGGCCATATTGTAAACAGTTACTTTCGGCATTGTGTTTCCTCCTCCCTTACGCCTTCTTCACGCTGCTGGTGATGGCCACCAGACCACCCTTGGGGCCGGGAATGGCGCCGCGCAGCGCAATCAGGTTGTTTTCTGCATCAATTTTGACCACACTCAGATTCTGGATGGTCACACGTTCGGCACCCATATGTCCGGCCATTTTCTTGCCCTTCATGACGCGGGCAGGGGTGGAGTTGGCTCCGAGAGAACCGGGATGGCGATGAATCGGGCCGCCACCGTGGGAAGCCTTTTGCAGGCGACCGCCAAAACGCTTGATGCTACCGGCGTATCCCTTACCTTTGGAGGTGCCGCAGACATCCACCACGTCGCCCACTTCAAAAATATCGGGTTTGATGACGTCGCCAACGTTCAGGGAGGCGCAGTCGTCCAGTCTGAATTCCCGCAGATGACGCTTCACAGGCAGGTCGTTCTTTGCAAAGTGGCCTTTCTGGGGCTTGTTGACGTTCTTATCCGCGATGTCGCCATAACCGATCTGCACGGCCTCATATCCGTCGTTTTCGATTGTCTTCTTTTGGACGACAACGCAGGGGCCCGCTTGCACCACGGTGACAGGGATAACCTTGCCGTGTTCGTCAAAGATCTGGGTCATGCCCAACTTGGTGCCGAGAATTGCTTTTTTCACAAATTTTCCTCCTTCAAAGGTTATTGGTTGACCGGCAGTTCCGGCCAACATGACCTTGCCATGCCGTGGCTTAGAGCTTAATCTCTACTTCCACGCCGGCAGGGAGCTCCAGGGTTTGCAGGGCTTCCACGGTTTTGTTGGAAGGACGCAGAATGTCGATGAGCCGCTTGTGGGTGCGCATCTCAAACTGCTCCCGGCTGTCCTTGTACTTGTGGACCGCCCGCAGGATGGTAACGATCTCCTTCTTGGTGGGCAGCGGAATGGGGCCGCTGACTTCGGCGCCGGTCCGCTTTGCAGTTTCCACGATTTTCTGTGCGGATGCATCCACCAGCTGTGCGTCGTAACCTCTGAGCTTGATTCTGAGTTTTTCCTTGACTGCCACTTTCTTCGCCTCCTAATTCTTATTTGGCGAGAGATTTTCTGGCCGCACACGTTACCGGGTGTTTCATAATTCGGCATGTAAAAATCCGGCTTCCCCATAATGGTTTGTCCGGATCATACCGCCTTTTATCACTGAAACGCTCTTTCGCGGCACCGGAATGCCGCTTTTCACGTCCGGTCAGAAAAGTCGCCCGGTTTCAAATCGGACATACTCCACGGAAATTAACCCGCAATCAATGCGGCAACCTCCCGCTTCAACGCATATCTCGTGCAGTCACGCTAAGTTATAATATCAGATAAGCAAGCGCTTTGCAATACTTTTTTGAAATATTTTTCAAAGTTTCTTCATCCTAAATGTTCCCGTCCCCCGCGGAAATATACCGCCCTACTTTGCCGCAGCGCGGATATTTTTCAAAAAGCGAAAGCCCGCCCCAAAGGGAGCGGGCTTTCGCCGGAAATGGGATACCTTATTATAACATACCGTGCTATACCTTGACAAAGACAAAGTCGTCCCGATAATCGCAGAGCAGGGCTTCTCCCGGCTGCACATAGCCTTTGAGGATGGAGTCCGCCAGCTTATCCTCAATTTTTTGCTGCACCGCCCGGCGCAGGGGTCTCGCGCCGTAGAGGTTGTCAAACCCCTCCTCGGAGATTTTCTCCACGGCGGATTCACTGAACTCCAGCCGGATGCCGATGTCCAGCGCCTTGAGGGCCAGCTGCCGGAACATTTTCTGCGCAATCTGGCGGATTTGCTCCTTGCCCAGTTTTTCAAAGACGATGACTTCGTCCACCCGGTTGAGGAATTCCGGCTTGAAGAGGTGCTTCAGCTCCCCCATCACCTCTTTTTTCATCTCCTGGCTGTTCTGGGCCTCCGTCATGGCGCTGGCAAAGCCCAGCTGCCGCTGTTCGGTGATGTGCCGCGCCCCCACGTTGGAGGTCATGATGATGACGGTGTTCTTAAAGCTGACGGTGCGTCCCTGGGAGTCGGTGAGGATGCCGTCATCCAGAATTTGCAGGAGGATGTTGAAGACGTCGGGGTGAGCTTTTTCGATTTCGTCAAACAAAACCACGCCGTAGGGCCGGCGCCGCACCTTTTCGGTGAGCTGGCCTCCCTCGTCGTAGCCCACATAACCGGGGGGCGAGCCAATCAACTTGGCCACCGCGTGCTTTTCCATATATTCGCTCATGTCCAGCCGGATAAGGGCGTCCTTTTTGGAAAAAAGGGTTTCGGCCAGGGCGATGCAGAGCTCCGTTTTGCCCACGCCGGTGGGACCCAGAAAGATAAAGGAGCCAATGGGGCGGTGAGGGTCCTTCAGCCCCACCTTGCTGCGGCGGATGGCTCCCGCCACGGCGGTGACCGCCTTGTCCTGCCCCACAATCCGCTCCCGCAAACTCTCCTCCAGGTTGATGAGCCGCTTGCTCTGCTCCTGGGTAAGAGCCGCCACCTCGATGCCGGTGATGTCGGAAATCAGCTGGGCGATGTCCTCCCGCCCCACCTTTTGCTGGGCGCAGTTGTGCTGGGAGGTCCACCCTCCCCGCAGCTCGGCAATCTTCCCTTTGAGGGCCCGCTCCTTGTCCCGGATGTCGCAGGCCAGCTCAAAGTCCTGGCTGTTGATGGCCTCCCGCTTTTCCTCCCGGTAGCGCAGAAGCCGGTTTTCCAGCTCGCTGAGGTCTTTGGGAGGCGTAAAGGCCCGAAGCCTTACACGGGAAGCCGCCTCGTCGATGAGGTCGATGGCCTTGTCGGGCAGGTAGCGGTCGGGAATATACTTGGCGGACAGGGTGACGGCGGCGATGAGGGCGTCGTCGGTGATGACCAGGCGGTGGTGCTCCTCGTAGCGGCTGCGCAGCCCCCGCAATATTTCGATGGCTTCGTCTTCGGTGGGCTCCTCCACCATCACGCTTTGGAACCGCCGCTCCAAAGCCGCGTCCTTTTCGATGTGCTTGCGGTATTCGCTCAGGGTGGTGGCGCCGATGAGCTGCAACTCTCCCCGGGCCAGTTGGGGCTTGAGGATGTTGGCGGCGTCGATGGCGCCTTCCGCCGCCCCTGCCCCGATGATGGTGTGAATCTCGTCGATAAAGAGGATAATGTCCCGATTTTGAATGACTTCCTCCAGAGTGTTTTTGATGCGGTCCTCGAAATCTCCCCGGTACTTGGCCCCCGCCACCATGGAGGTAAGGTCCAGGGCCACCACCCGCTTATCGCGAAGGGTGTCCGGCACTTCGCCGAGAACGATTTTTTGCGCCAACCCCTCCACGATGGCCGTTTTGCCCACGCCCGCCTCCCCTACCAGGCAGGGGTTGTTTTTGGTGCGGCGGGAAAGGATTTGAATGAGCCGCTGCAGCTCCTTTTCTCGGCCGATAAGGGGGTCCAGCCGGCCCATCCGCGCCATGGCGGTGAGGTCCCGGCTGTACCGGTCCAGGGTTTGGGTGGAGCCGCTCGGCTCGCTGCGACGGGTCAGAGGTTTGCGGAACTTTTCCCCGCCCGCCGCCTCTCCCATTTCGGCGGCAAGGGATTCCATCATACTGCTGACCAAAACTTCGGGAACGGCTCCCATCTCCCGCAACAGCTTGATGCCGTAGCTGTCCGGCTCCTTGGCAAGCACCATGAGGATGTGTTCGGTGCCCACATAGCTCTGACCCATCATCCTTGCCTTGATGATGCTCATTTCCAGCACACGTTTGCACCTAGGGGTAAAGTCTTCGGGGGTTAGGTTGGTTTTGGCCCCCCGCCCCACGCTCTGAATGATCTGCCCCCGGTACCCTTCAAAGGTGATGTTTTTCTGAGTCAGCACGGTATAGGCAACGCCACTGCCCTCATCCAGCATGCCAAGAATCAGATGCTCGCTGCCGACGTAGGTGTGGCCCAGCGAGCCCGCCTGCACAATCGCGACATTGATGGCATTGTTGGCTTTTTGGGTAAACCCGCTGAAACGAAACATGCTATCAATCCTTTCGCAAGGGACCAAAAACAGGCCCGTCATTACTATATATGCAGATGCGGCAAGTCCTTATGGTTTGGAAAATTTCCAAATTGCTGCCGCCCGTTCTGCTATCTACAGCTTTGACGGGGGATTGGTAGCTTATTCCGACTTTTGCGGCAAAAAAAGGAGTTTCCTTTTCATTTGTAACCCATTTTCACGGTAAAGCATAGTATGGGTTGAATCCAATTAAAGGAGGAGCTTACATGTTCGGTAACAATAATTGCTGTTGGATCATTATCATTATTATTCTCCTGCTGTGCTGCTGCTGCAACAATGGTTTCTGCGGAGACCGCTTCGACGGCTGCTAGACTTTCCCCCACCTTCTTCCATAAGCAGTGGTACATAGGCAAATCCCGGGCTTCTTCCATATAAGAAGCCCGGGATTTGTTTTAAAAGGAAGGGGACATAATTTATTCGTAGCGCAGTGCTTCGATGGGGTCCAACTTGGCGGCCTTGTTAGCGGGGTAAAACCCGAAGAACACGCCGATGGCCATAGAAAATCCCACCGCCACCAAAATGGCGGTCACCGGAATGTCGAAGGCGCTCTTCAGAACGCCCTCGCCCATCGCCTGAATGACCAGGGAGGAGCCGACCGCTCCCAGCCCAATGCCCAGCAGGATGCCCAGCACCCCGCCGATAAGGCAGATGATGATGGCCTCCACAATAAACTGGATGCGAATGGCGCTGTTGCGCGCTCCCAAGGCCTTGCGGGTGCCAATTTCGCGGGTGCGCTCGGTCACCGACACCAGCATGATGTTCATCACGCCGATGCCGCCCACCACCAGGGAGATGGCAGCCACCGCCCCGATAAACAGGGCAATGCCGCTCAAAAGGGCGTTGATGTCATCCAGATAGGCCTCCATGGTGTAGGCGTACACTTTCCAGGTGGGGTTGTTCTGGTAATACCGGTTCAGGTAGGAGGCCAGTTCGTCGGCCAAAAGCCTTGCGTCCGCTCCCGGCTTGGCCACCACATAAAACCAGGAATAGCCGGTGGGAATCCACCCTTCTATATAATAAGAAGTGGTCAAAGGGATGTAGAGGTCGGTGGCAAGATCGTCCATCGAGGTGGCCTGCCCGCCAAACCCCGACATGTTGTGTTTGTACACCCCCACCACCGTAAAGGTGTGGATGGAGGTCTCCTGATAGAGCTTGACTTCCAAACCCAACGGGTTTTGCGTGCCAAAGAGCTTTTTGGCCGCAAAGTCGGAAATCACCGCCACGTTTTTGGCGGCCTGCACGTCCCGGGCGGTAATAAAGCGGCCGTTCACCACAGTGACGCTGTTGGACACTTTGTAGCCGTCGGTGACGCCCCGGATGTTGGCGTTGGCGTACTTTCGGCCTTCCTTCAACTGCCCGGAGCCGACGGTGTTGCTGATGCTCACCGCTTCCACCCGGTCGGCAAAGCGGTCCTGCATATCCTCAATCATCTCCATGGTAATAAGGTCGCTGTCCTCCATCCAGTAGGTGGTGGAGTTTCCGGAGGGCTGCAATCCCACTTCGATGTTGTTCATGCCCATCTCCGCCAACGTGGTGGCAAAGCTGGCCTTAAGGGAAGAGCCCATGGACACAATGGTAATCACCGAGCCGATGCCGATGATGATGCCCAACATGGTGAGGAAGGCCCGCATCTTCCCCGCTTTCAAACCGGCAAAGGCCAGTTGGATATTTTCTAATAGGTACAAGTTCCGCAGCCCCCTTCTTCCTGCTCCCACAGGGGCATGAATTCCTTGGCGTCATCGCCGGGACGAGATTCCCCCACAAACTGGCCGTCCCGTAAAGTGAGGATGCGATGGGTTTCGGCGGCAAGTTCCGGGTTGTGGGTGATTAAAATGATGGTCTTGCCCTGCTCCCGGTTGAGCTTGTGGAAGATGTCCATCACCATCCGCCCCGTTTGGGTGTCCAGCGCGCCGGTGGGCTCGTCGGCCAGCAGAATGTCGGGGTTGTTGGCCATGGCGCGGGCAATAGCCACCCGCTGCTTCTGCCCACCGGAAAGCTCGTTGGGCAAGTGTTTAACCCGGTCGCCCATCCCCACCATTTCCAGCAGTTCCATGGCCCTGCGGTTCCGCTCCCTGCGGGAATAGCCGGCGTACAGCATGGGCAGCTCCACGTTTTTCAGCGCCGTGGTGCGGGGTATGAGGTTAAAGGTCTGAAAGACAAAGCCGATGCGGCGGTTCCGCAGGTCGGAAAGGGCGTTTTCGCTCATCCCCGCCACATTCTCGCCGGAAAGGAGATAGGTCCCCTCGGTGGGGCGGTCCAACACGCCGATGATGTTCATGAGGGTGGACTTTCCCGAGCCGGAAGCTCCCACAATGGAGAGGAACTCCCCTTCGTAAACGTCCATGGAGATTCCCTTGAGGATGGTCAGTTCGTTGGGGGTGCCGATGTAGTACTTTTTGACTACGTTTTTCATTTCAATGATTTTGTTCGCCATACTATCATCCCACCGCAGCCGCCGATGCATCGCCCATCATGTCGGCGGCCAGATTCACCACCATGCCGTCGTGAAGAGTTTCAGGGTTCTGCAGAATCAAATCCCCGGGGGAAAGCTCTCCCGAAACCTCCAGGTAAAGGTCGGTTTCCAAACCGGGCTGCACCACAACGGCCTGGGCGATATAGCTGCCGTCCTGTTGGGGACGGGCCACATAGACAATGGAGTTGCCCTCATCGTCGGTGGTAACGCTGTCGTAAAGCACCGCCATGACCTGCTTGCGCTGCTCCAGAATAATGCTGACCCTTGCGTTCATGCCGATTTTCAGCCCGCTGTTTTTGCTGGTGACCCGCACCTTGGCGGGATACTCAGCGGTGGAGCCGGTCACCGTTTCGCCGTTGGCGTCCTTGCGGCTGGCGGGGTCCACGCTCAACACCTCTCCCTCAAAGACCTCGTTTCCGGTGGCGTCGGACTTAATCTGCACCGGCATCCCCGGCTTGACGGCGTTGACGTCCAATTCCTTGATGGCCGTTTCGATAATGAGGTCCTCGGTGTTCTCAATGGCAAAAAGCAGACCTTTCGCCTCGGCTCCCTCCTGGGCGTAGACGGCGGTCACCGTACCGGAAATGGGAGCGTTGATGATGCAGTTGGCCAAATCGTCCTTGAGCTTTTCCAGCGCTATGTACTCGGTGGTCAAATCCGCAGCCGTCTCGGCGGAGGTGACCGCGTCCTGCAGCTCTTTGAGTTTGGCGTCGGAATCCCACTTGGCCCGGTTAAGCCGCTGTTTGGCCGCCTTGAGGTTGGCCTCCGCCCCTTCCAGGCGCAGGTGCGCGGCCGAAACGGCGTCCCGCAGCTGGTTCAACTGATATTCGCTGTAAATGTCGGAATCCGCCCTGTCGTTTGCTCTTCTGGCTTCGTCGTAATTGTCCTCGGCGCTGCGGACATCGTATTTGGCGCTTTCCACCGCACGCTCCGCCTCGTCCACCGCCTGTTCGGCCGCCAGAATGTCGGCGTCCTGATTGTGTTCCCGGTACCACTCGGCGTAGTAAAGGTCGGTTTTGGCCTTTTTGAGCTGGAGCTGCTTTTGCTGGGCGGTGGCGGCAATTTGAGCTTCCTGCGCCTTGATGTCCGATTCGATGGCGGCGGTGTCCAGTTTGGCCAAAAGCTGGCCTTTTTCGACGTGGTCCACCACCTCCACCGCAATTTCCATCACCGGCTGCCCCAACGTGGAGTACACCAGTTCCTTCTCCGCGCTGGCAACCGTTCCGGTCACATCCACGGTGGACATCAAATCCATCACCTCAAGGGGAATAGCCCGATGAAGCTCCATCGATTCCGCCCCGGGGTTCAACATTCGAACAGCAACGGCCCCAATGACCACGACCGCTCCTGCGAGGAACGCGATTTTCTTTTTGGAAAGTTTCTTTTTCACAGCACCCCATCACCTCGCTGTATTATATGTACTAGTACAGTATATACCCCATAGTTTTCCTTGTCAATGGTTAAAATACAGATTGTTCAGATTATGACAATCCAAGTTCCGTTCCCCCACCGTTATAGGTCAAACTGTCCAGAAAAAGCAAGTTGTTTTTGCGGTGCAAAACAGGCCATAATTGGTATATCATAGGGGATTTTGTAAAGTATATATTGCCAAAAGTCGCATTGTTGCGTATAATAAAGGATACTCGCAAAATAGGACATGCGTTGTATTGAATACATTTGGAGGTTATATCAATGGCCAAGGAGCTGCAAAAACAATATAACCCGGCACAGGTGGAGGACCGCATCTACGAATTTTGGGAAAAGGGCGGTTATTTCAAAGCCACGCCAAACAGCGGCAAAAAGCCCTATACCATCGTCATGCCGCCGCCTAACATTACCGGGCAGCTTCACATGGGCCACGCTCTGGACAACACCCTGCAGGATTTGCTGATTCGCTGGCGCAGAATGCAGGGCTACGAGGCCCTTTGGGTGCCTGGCACCGACCACGCATCCATTGCCACCGAGGCAAAAATTGTGGAAGCCCTGCAGAAAGAGGGCCTTTCCAAAGAGGCTTTGGGCCGGGAAAAGTACCTGGAGCGGGCCTGGGCTTGGAAAAAGCAATACGGCGGCCGGATTGTGCAGCAGCTGAGAAAATTGGGCAGCTCCTGCGACTGGAGCCGGGAGCGGTTCACCATGGACGAGGGCTGCAGCAAAGCCGTCGTGGAAGTGTTTAACCGCCTGTATGAAAAGGGCCTGATTTACCGGGGCGAGCGCATCATCAACTGGTGCCCCACCTGCCACACCTCCATCTCCGACATCGAGGTGGAATACCAGGAGCAGCAGGGCCATTTCTGGCACATCAAATATCCCCTCAAGGATGGCAGCGGCTATCTGCAAATCGCCACCACCCGCCCCGAAACCATGCTGGGAGACACCGCGGTGGCGGTGCATCCCGAGGACGAGCGCTACGCCCACTTAATTGGCAAAACTTTGATTCTTCCCTTGGTCAACCGGGAAATTCCCATTATCGCCGACAGTTACGTGGACCCGCAGTTCGGCACCGGCGCGGTGAAAATCACCCCCGCCCACGACCCCAACGACTTTGAAGTGGGGCTGCGCCACTCCCTGCCCGTCATCAACGTGATGAACGAGGACGCCACCATCAACGAAAATGGCGGAAAATACGCGGGCCTGAGCCGCTACGAAGCCAGAAAGCAGATTGTGGCCGACTTGGAGGAGCAGGGCTATCTGGTGAAGGTGGAGGACCACGCCCACAATGTGGGCACCTGCTACCGCTGCTCCGACACGGTGGAGCCCTGGGTCAGCAAACAGTGGTTTGTCAAGATGAAGCCTCTGGCCGAACCCGCCATTGAAGTGGTCAAAAACGGCACCACCAAATTTGTCCCCGAGCGGTTTGACAAAATCTACTTCCACTGGATGGAGAACATTCGCGACTGGTGCATCTCCCGCCAGATTTGGTGGGGCCATCAGATTCCCGCCTGGTACTGCGACGACTGCGGCGAAGTGATTGTGGCCCGCAGCACCCCCGACACCTGCCCCAAATGCGGCAGCCACAAACTCACCCGGGACCAGGACACTTTGGACACCTGGTTCTCCTCCGCGCTGTGGCCCTTCTCCACTTTGGGCTGGCCGGAAAACACCGAAGACCTCCAGTACTTCTATCCCACCAACGACATGGTCACCGGCTACGACATCATCTTCTTCTGGGTGGCCCGGATGATTTTCTCCGGCGTGGAGCAAACCGGCAAGAGCCCCTTCTCCACCGTCTTTATCCACGGCCTGGTGCGGGACGCCCAGGGGCGGAAAATGTCCAAATCTTTGGGCAACGGCATCGACCCTCTGGACGTCATCAAGGAATACGGCGCCGACGCCCTGCGCTTTACTCTGGCCACCGGCGTTTCTCCCGGCAACGACCTGCGCTTTGTGGAAGACAAAGTTCGGGCCGCCCGCAACTTCTGCAACAAAATCTGGAACGCTGTCCGCTACGTGCTGATGAATCTGGAGGAAGGGGATGCTCCCTGCATTCCCGACACCTTGGCCATTGAGGACAAGTGGCTCCTCTCCCACTACAACCGGCTGGTGGGCGAGGTCACCGAAAACCTGGAAAAATACGAGCTGGGCATTGCGGCCCAAAAGCTGTACGACTTTTTCTGGGATATTCTCTGCGACTGGTATATTGAGCTGAGCAAATCCCGGATGCAGGAAGGCGGCGAATCGGCGCTGCGGGCCCGTCAGGTGCTCCTCTATGTGTTGGACGGCTCCCTGCGGCTGCTCCATCCCTTCATGCCCTTCATCACCGAAGAAGTGTGGCAGGCCCTTCCTTACGAGGGCGAGACCCTGATGATTCAAAGCTGGCCCACCCCCAACCCTGCCCTGGACTTTGTCAAAGAGGAGCGGGACTTCAACATGGTGGTGGAAGCCATCCGGGCCATCCGGGCACGGAGAGCGGAACTGGGCGTTGCTCCTTCCAAAAAGGCGCGGCTCAACATCCAAACGGATTACGCCTCCGTCTTTGCCCAGGGTGCTCCCTTCCTGCAGCGCTTGGCCTCCGCCAGCCATGTGGAAATCGGCAACAGCTTTGACCCCGCAGGCTCGGTTCAGGTCATCACCGACGCCGCCCGCATCTTCATCCCCATGGCGGAGCTGCTGGATCTGGACAAGGAACGGGCAAGGCTGGAAAAGGAAAAGGCGGCCGCCCAAAACGAAATTGCCTCCATCGAAAAGAAGCTGCAAAACCAAGGCTTTGTGGCAAAAGCCCCCGCCGCCGTGGTGGAGGCGGAGCGGGAAAAGCTGCGCAAAGCTTCCGAACGGCTGGCCAAAATTGAAGAAAGTCTCGCAGAGCTGCCCGGCTGATGCGATACCAAAACAACGGCGGTTTCCCGAAGGGGGAGCCGCTGTTGTTCTTTGAAAACTTGTCTATGAAAATTAATGTAAGCTCTTTCATTTTTAGTATTTTTTTGATATCATAAAAGCAGCGCAACTTTGGGATATACTCAATATTGCAGAAACGGGGGTCATATTATGGACAAAACAAAAGCATTGGAGATCCTGCAGAAAGCAGACGCCTCCGCAGAACTTTACGAGGATTCCTGGATGCCGGAGCAAGCTGCCTTTGCCGCCTGGTTTGAGGGGGACGACGTTCTGGCCACCTGGGACGAAAGCCCTCTGGCAAAAGCCCTGACTGGAGGCAAGGATGTTTCCGACGGGATTCGGGTTTATCCCATGAATCATGCCAACCGCCTGGTGGTCAATGAACATCTGGAGTTCACCCGTCCTGTGTCCCTGGCGGCTTATGGCAGAACCTTTGGCCTGGGAGACCGTCTGGGCCTTGCGGGATACGCTCACCTGCAGATTGTAAAAGAGCACGACGTCAAGCCCATCTTGGCTCAGCAGAGCATGCGGGAGCTGACGCTGACCAACCGCACCTGGGACGACGTGCTGGACGCCGCCGTCTGGGCTGTAGTGAAGGCCGGCTGGAAAGGCAGATTCGGCGCCGACGGCGACCATCTGAAAAAGCCGGAGGACATTCAGCACGCCCTTTCCTGCGGCTATTCCATGATTACGTTGGACTGCTCCGAAAACCTCAAAACCCCGCCGGCGGACCCCGCGGAATTGGAGAAGGTTTACAACGCCATCGACGCCGCCAAGCGGGCCGAGTGGGAAGCGGAATACATCGGCAATCCTCTGGCCGAAAAGCTGGGCGCCTCCATCGACAAGGCCGCTCTGATGCGGGCAGCGGTGGCTTTCGGCGACGCCATTCCCTTTATCGTCGATATTTACGAAAACATCATCACCAAAGCGGGGCGCCGCATCGACTTTGAAGTTTCGGTGGACGAAACTCCCTTTGAAACCGAGCCTGCCACCCACTTCTTTGTGGCCAACGAGCTGAAAAAGGCCAAGGTTGTGGCGGACAGCATGGCTCCCCGGTTTGTGGGCGAGTTCCAAAAGGGCATCGACTACATCGGCAACGTCAAGGAGTTCCACGAGTGCTTTAAGGTTCACTGCGCCATCGCCAAGGAGTTCGGTTACCGCATCAGCGTCCACTCGGGCAGCGACAAGTTCTCCATCTATCCCAGCGTGGCCGAGCTGACCGAAGGTAAGTTCCATGTCAAGACCGCCGGCACCAACTGGCTGGAAGCCGTGCGGGTCATCGCCGAGCACGAACCGGAACTGTACCGCAAGATGCACCGCTGCGCTCTGGAAAATCTGGAAAGGGCCAAAGCTCTGTATGTGGTGCACTGCGACGTTTCCAAGATTATGCCTCTGGACGAAGTGGCGGACAAAGACCTGGGCGACTACCTCAACCACGACGACAGCCGCCAGCTGCTCCACATCACCTACGGCTTTATGCTGGAACAAGGCCTGCGGGAGCCCATTTACGCCGCACTGAAAAAGCACCGCAAAGTCTACGACCAATACCTGAAGCGCCACATCGGCAAGCACATTTCCCTGCTGGGCTGCTAATGTGATTGCTAGTTTGAGGTTTTTCTTATAAAAACACCCTCCGGACGCCATTGGTTCCGGAAGGTGTTTTGTTTTATCCTATGGCTTCAAATGTCTGACGTACCATTCGATGCAGCGGGAAAGGTCCCCTTCAAAGTCCCCCTGGGTGCAAAACCCCAACTGCCGCGTGATTTTTTCGGCGCACATCCGGTAGCGGCGGTCGTGGCCGGGCCGGTCCTGGACAAACCGGACGAGATGGTGCCCGCAGCCCAGCTGGTCCAATATCCGGCGGATGAGGGCAAGGTTTTCCAGCTCCGTTTGAGGGGCGATGTTGTAAATTTCCCCCGGCTTTCCCCGCTCCAGCACCGCCTCCACCGCCCGGCAGTGCTCCCTCACCGAAATCCAGCACCGACGCTGCAAGCCGTCCCCGTACACAGGGATTTCCTTGCCCCGCAGCGCCGCGTCGATGGTCATGGGAATCAGCTTTTCCCGATGCTGGCCCTCCCCGAAATTGTTGCAGCAGCGGGTGACGGTGACCGGCAGCCCGTAGGTGCGAAAGTAGCTGAGAGCCAACAGGTCGGCCGACGCCTTGGAGGCGGCGTAGGGGCTGGAGGGCGCCAGAGGGGCGTCCTCCCTGCAGCCCTGCTCTTCCTCACAGGAAACGGGGCCGTACACCTCGTCGGTGGAAATTTGATGGAAGGGCACTTCCCTCCGGCGGCACTGTTCCAGCAGAACCCCCACCCCCTCCACGTTGGTGCGGATAAAGAGAAGAGGATTTGCGATGGAGCGGTCCACATGGGATTCCGCCGCAAAGTTGACCACCGCTTCCGGCCCAAAGCGGTCAAAGACTTCTTTCATGGCGGCGCAGTCGCAAATGTCCTCTTGGACAAATAAAAAGTTGGGGTGCTCCATACAGTCTGAGAGCCGCTGCAAATCAGAGGCATAGGTAAGGCTGTCCACACAGCAAACCAGATGCTCCCGGGAGAGCATCCGGCGGATAAAATGGGAGCCGATAAACCCCGCTCCTCCGGTCACCAGTAATTTCACCGCGCCGCCACCTCCTGCTCAGATTGGGATAGCAGCCGGCGGATTTCTTCCGGATTGGTTTGAGAGGAATCCAGGCGCAAAATCTCCCGGCCGTCGGCGGTGAGAAAGGCAGGCGACGTGGAAAGGCGCAGGGCTTCTTCAATATCGTGGGTGACAAAGAGCACCGAGCAGCGGTGAACGGCGCAAAGGTTGAGCAAAAGCTCCTGCATGGTGCGGCGGAGCATGGAGTCCAGCGCCCCGAAGGGCTCGTCCAGCAGCAGCAGTTCCGGCCGCAGGGCAAAGGCTCTGGCCAGCGCCGCCCGCTGCTTCATCCCCCCCGAAAGTTGGGCGGGCCACAAATCCCCGCAGCCGGAAAGGCCGGTCTGCTCCAGCCAGTAGTCGGCCCGTTCCTGTACTTCCGCCTTAGTCAAATGAGGGTAAACCGTGCGCAGGGCAAAGCGGATGTTGGAGCCCACCCGCCTCCAGGGAAACAGCTGGTCCAAGGTTTGAACCACCACAAAGCGGTTGGGGGAAGGCCCCGTAATGGGAGCGCCGTTCCACAACGCCCTGCCCCCATCGGGGAAATCGTATCCGGCGGCGATGCGCAACAGAGTGGTCTTTCCGCTGCCGGAGCGGCCCAGCAAGGTGACCAGTTCCCCTTCCCCTACTGTCAGGCTCACCCCTTGCAGCACCCGGCGCACCCCTTCCTCGGTCGTAAAGCTCTTATGGATTTGTTCCAGCACCAGTCCCCGCACCGTAACCCTCCATGATTCTCAGCATTTACCGTTTATTTGGCAGCCGACATTCCCCAGCGAATGACGGTTCTGCGTTCCACCAACAAAAGAAGCTCCTCCACCAGCATTCCGATGACCGCCACCACCAAAATGCCGGCAAACAACCCGGGGGTGTCCATCATTACCCGGTTTTGAAACAAAAACCAGCCGATCCCTCCTGACGAAGCGACGGCGCCAAAAATCATCTCGGCGCTGATAAGAGCGCGCCATGCTCTGGCCCACCCGATTTTCAGCCCCGCCAGAAAAGAGGAAAGGGACGACGGCAGGTAGACGTGGCAGAGCATCCACAAAGGGGAAGAACAAAGGCTTTTGCCGCACTCCACGTAGACGGGGGGAGTGGATTTCAGCCCCGCGGTGAGGTTGAGGAGCATGGGCCACAGGGTGGAGTGGACAATGATGGCAACCACCGCCCGGTACCCCACCCCAAACCAGACGATAATCAAGGGCAGCAGGGCGATGGCCGGCAGCGGATGGGCTAAGGCGCAAAGGGTGTCGGCCAAACTGGCAAACACCCGGCTGTAGAGGGAAAGGAGCGCCACCGCCAAGCTGATGGCCACCGCAAGGGCTGTCCCCCGCAGGATGATGGTCAGGGAAAATCCAATTTGAGCCGCCAAATCCCCGTCAAGCAGCTGGCGGATGAACGCTTTCCACACCTGCCAGGGGGCCGGCAGCAGCAAGGGGGAAATTCGCTTGCTCCACACC